>Ga0115572_10001217_pt1 | contig 21206 bp, 20 predicted proteins | sample COGITO_mtgs_1206_FD_88681 | JGI IMG/M metagenome (GOLD analysis project Ga0115572, IMG submission 88681) | Pelagic marine microbial communities from North Sea - COGITO_mtgs_120607 | ecosystem: Environmental > Aquatic > Marine > Epipelagic | place: Germany:Helgoland, sampling site Kabeltonne... | reverse complement strand
TCTTGAGCTTCTTGGGTAGAGCCACCAATGTGTGGCGTTAAAATCACGTTGTCGAATTCACGCAGTGGTGATACAAATTCATCATCATTTGATTTTGGCTCGACTGGGAATACATCAATGGCAGCGCCACTTAGTTTTTTCTCCGTGAGTGCTTCTGCAAGGGCATCAATATCAACCACAGTGCCGCGAGAGGCGTTGATCAAAATAGCCCCTTGTTTCATTACTGAAATTTCAGCACTACCAATGAGGTTTTTAGTTTGTGGTGTTTCAGGTACATGCAAGCTAATCACATCGGCGCGTTGTAGCAGCTGAGTTAGGTTATGCACTTGAGTAGCATTACCCAGCGTTAGCTTGTCCTCTATGTCGTAGAACTCAACGTTCATACCTATGTTCTCTGCCATGATGCCAAGCTGTGTACCAATGTGGCCGTAGCCAATAATACCAAGCGTTTTACCGCGTGCTTCAAACGATCCATGAGCCGTTTTTAACCAACCGCCACGGTGTGCAATAGCGTTACGCTCAGGAATACCGCGGAACAACAGTAAAATTTCGCCAAGTACCAGCTCTGCAACTGAGCGCGTATTAGAGAATGGGGCGTTAAAAACGGCGATACCACGCTCGCGTGCTGCGTCTAAGTCAACCTGGTTAGTACCAATACAAAAGCAGCCGACAGCAACAAGTTTTTCGGCTGCTTCAAGTACTGTTGCATTAATTTGAGTACGAGAACGAAGTCCTACAAAGTGCACATCTTTGATGCGCTCAAGTAGTTCGTCCTCAGGTAACGATGTTTTGACGTAATCGATGTTGCTGTAACCATTACGCTTAAGTGTTTCAACTGCACTTTGGTGCACACCTTCAAGCAAGAGAATTTTAATTTTGTCTTTTGCTAACGATACCTTACTCATATCCTCATTCCTATTTTATCTGTGGCCCATTTTTGGTGCCTATGATGACTTTATCTGCGCCACGTTCGGCAAATAAGCCGTTGGTTACAACGCCGACAATTTGATTAATTGTCTGCTCAAGTTGTTTTGCGTCGGTAATTTTTAAATTGTGTACGTCTAAAATAACATTGCCGTTGTCGGTAACAACACCTTGGCGGTAAACTGGATCACCACCCAGTTTTAATAATTCGCGTGCTACGTAGCTGCGTGCCATTGGAATAACTTCAACAGGCAATGGAAACTCACCCATAGTGTCAACCAGCTTGGTATCATCAACAATACATACGAATTTTTTGGCAACAGCGGCAACTATTTTTTCGCGCGTTAGTGCTGCACCGCCGCCCTTAATCATTTCGTTTTTGGCGTTAATTTCATCAGCACCGTCAACATATACGTCTAAGCTTGCTACATCATTTAGCTCAAACACTTCAATACCAAGGGCTTTGAGCTTTTCTGTTGAAGCATCAGAGCTTGATACTGCACCTGTTATAGTGTCTTTTATAGAGCCAAGTGCATCAATAAAATGATTTACAGTGGAGCCGGTACCAACACCAACAATGGTATTTTCTTCTACGAATTCGAGTGCAGCCCACGCAGCTGCTTTTTTTAGTTCATCTTGTGTCATTTTTATTTGCTCAGTAGGTGGAGTTCATTTGCGTAAGTATACAAATATATTGCTTACCAATGGTAAATTTTCTGCGGTGTAATAATAAAATTTAAAGGTACATCCCACGGTTCTACGGGTAAACTTTCAACATGTTGGCACTGATGTGCAAGACCAATAAGTTGCGGTTTTTGCCATTTTTCGTTGTGGTAGCGCGCCAAGGTCTTATCATAAAAACCGCCTCCCATACCTAAACGATTACCGCGACTATCAAATGCTACGAGTGGCATTAATAAGTAATCTAAGTCCTGTAAGGGGCAAATCTGACTACAATTTAACTTAGGCTCCAAGATACCATAGCGATTTGCTCTCATGGGTGAATTTTCTTCATAACGCTGAAAGTACAAAGTTGTGCCGTTGAAAGGGTGTATTACAGGAAGGTATATAAAGTGGTTTTTAGACCAAAGCTCTTTAATTAACAGTGATGTATCAAGTTCTGAGTCGTTGCTTAAATAAATGCCAAGATGTGAGTTTTTAGTTTCTTTGTACCTTTTTAGGTGTTGAATAAAATTCACTTTTAGGTGTTCGGCTGCGTTTTTTTGCTCAATTTTTGATAGTTTTTGACGCCGCTTGCGGACTTCCTGTCGTAAATTTGCTCTATTAATATTCATACTTCACTTTTAAATTATGTTTTACGAGTCTAAAAAGGCAAATAAGTCAGGAAAAGCGAATGATAGTCCAAGAACAATAAGCAATAATACGACCATAGCAATAAGAGAATAAAGAAGCGCGTTACTGCGTTTTTTTAGTGGCGTATTGAGTTCTTCATCGAGTAATAAGTCATCGTTTTGCCAATCATCTTCATCAATAGTAGATGGCTGTTCTGCTACGGTAGGGAGTCGTTGCTCTAAATCATCTAGCTTTTCTTCAATTCGAATTAAACTACTAGTGATGTAATCAAGTGCGTTGAAAATTCGCTCATCGCGCTGCAAAGCTGCATCATCATTATTATTACTATTACCTGCAGAAGAGCTTGTATTGAGCGGTTGTAACTTGCTTTTAATACCGAAACTTGCCAATAGTTTAGCTTGCTTTAGTGCTTTATCTTTTGAGCAAGGGGCAAATAAAGGTTTATTTTCAAAAAATGCAGCGACCTTACTCGGTGATGCATTGAGCTTAGTAGCCAGCTTAGTTTGTGCGTCGCTAGGTTGAGTGTCATTTGCTAACCCTGCAAACATAACGCGATAGTTTTCTGACATCTTTGTTTTCCAAAAATGTTAAATCAATGAATTGAGTATAAACAAAGAACAGCCCGTGTAAACGGGCTGAACAAATATAGTCTAAATATTAGCTATTAATATTTAGCAGCTTCGCCTTCTTTGGGTAATGCATTGATTATAAACTCGCGTAAATCATTATTAGAGCTTTCTAAATCTGCATGGCGCAGATACATCATATGCCCACTGCGGTAGCCTTTAAAGCTTAAGCGGTCACGCATTTTACTGCTAGGGTCAAGTTGCCACATTGTATACTTTGCATCAAAGTAATTTGTTGCACCGTCATAGTAGCCCGCTTGTACTAACACGTTAAGGTAAGGGTTCTGCGCCATGGCCAAGCGTAAGTTTTCACCTGTTTTGTTATTGCTGCGATCCCAAGGATGTACGTTACCGAATAAGTTATATTTAACATCAGTTTTGTATTTCAGCTCATGACGTAAATAGTGGTTTATTGCTGGGGTGAATGAATGTAACCATGAGGTTAGCTCAGCCCAGTAATCAGGAGATTCGCCAGCATCGCGCTTGTCTATTCCTAAGTAACGAGAGTCTAAACGGCCCAATGTTTGACCGCGATCGCGTAATAATTCTTTCCAAAAGAAGTTAGTTGGAATGTCTAAGTTATTTTGTGCAACAAACTTTTCAGACACACCTGCGTAAAGTGCCATTTGTTTTATGATAGCGCGTTTTTCTTCATCACCAATAAAGCCGCCTTTTGCAATAGCAGGGATCAATTTGTTGATTGTGAACGCTTCGACCTCAGGAAGTAATTCATCTAAATCTTTTGCTTGTAACTCAGGGCTTAATGCTTTGTGATACCACGCGGTTGCAGCAAAGTAAGGTAGACGGTTCGCCGCTTTTACTGGGCCATAGCGCTTGATGCCAATATCAGTAGGCGATACAAGCACAACACCGTTAATATACATCCATTGGCGATTTTGTAGTTCATGAGCAAGCCCTGATACGCGGGTTGTACCGTAGCTTTCACCAATTAAAAATTTAGGTGAACGCCAGCGCTCATTTCTGTTTACAAAGGTGTTTAGCCACTCGGCAAGATATTTAATATCTGCATTGACACCAAAAAACATTTTTTTCTGTGCGTCTTTACTTGGTAACTCGCCTTTTTCGTTTTCTAAAACACGTGAATAACCTGTATTCACTGGGTTTACATAAACAATGTCGGCTACATCAAGCACAGAGTAAGGGTTATCTTTTACGCCGTATGGCTGAATTGGGTAACCTTCATCATCAATCTTTAATACACGTGGGCCAGTATAAGCTAGGTGCATCCATACTGACGCTGAACCTGGTCCACCATTGAATGAAATTAGCAGTGGGCGCTTTGTTCTATCGTCAACTTTGTCGCGCTCATAATAAGTATATTGTAGCGTGGCGACTGCATCGCCTTTGTCATCCCATACAGGCTGGGTGCCAGTGGTTGCTGTGTAAGAAAAACGGTCACCGTTAATGCGCGCTTTATGCTCAGTGACGACTGTACTGTCAACATCAATACGACGCTGATTTTCAGTTGCAAAGCTTGCATGCGAGACGCTAAGGGTTAGCGCTGCGACTGAAAGGCTGATGATACTTATTAGTTTCATAATGGATCCTTTTTTTATATTTCAGCTATTAAAGATAATTTTAGGTTAAATAACAAAGTTAATGAGACTAGGTGCAGATATTAGTCGGTAAGAGGTAGAAGTTAAGCTTAGTTAATTTTTAACTGTGTATGCTTTTTACCTAATTTAGTGGGTTTGGATTTTGATTCGTAAGGTTATCGAGTATATTACTCGCCTAATTTATATTTGAGTTAAGCTTTAATGTACAAGGTGCATTGGGCAAAACACCCTGTTAAAGGGTAACTGAGACGTTTATGCAAAGAGTTTTAATTGTCGAAGATAGTAAGGTAGTACAACAAGTACTGCGACACCTAACCGCACATTATTTAAATGTTGCCGTTGACTTTGCTTGGACGTTTGCAGAGGCCAGAGAGTTTGTAAGTATTCATGATTATACTCTTGCTTTAGTTGACTTGACGTTACCTGATGCGCCAGATGGCGAAGTGGTAAAATATACGCTAGACAAAAATGTGCCCACTGTGGTCCTCACATCTAAAATTGATGAGTATAAGCGCCAGCAAATGCTTGAGTTAGGGGTAGTTGATTACGTTATTAAAGATAATCGTGACTCCTACCATTACGCCGTTAAGCTTGTTGCCCAGCTATTAAGAAACCAAGGATGCAAAGCCTTGGTTGCCGATGACTCTATGCTTAGTCGCTCTTTGATGAAGCAAATGCTTGAAAGGCAACTATTTAGCGTACAAGACGCCAATGATGGTGAACACGCTTTAAAAATTCTTAAAGCAGATCCTGAAATAAAATTATTGCTTACCGATTACGCTATGCCAACCATGGATGGATTTGAGTTAGTTAAAGCGGTGCGCAATTTTAGAGGCCGAGATGATTTGGCGATTATCGGTTTATCTGGTGCAGGTAAGCACGGACTCTCAGCACGCTTTATAAAATACGGCGCAAATGATTTTTTAACTAAACCATTTATGAATGAAGAGTTTCATTGTCGTGTATTACAGACAATGGAACAATTAGCGCTAATTGCAGATATAAAAGAAAGTGCTTATCGAGATGACCTAACAGGTTTGTACAACCGACGTTATTTTTACCAGTTCGCTGAGAAGTTACTAAAAGAGACATCGCGTAAGAATTGCTTAGCTTTATTAGATATCGATTTTTTCAAAGTAATAAACGATAAATTTGGGCATGAAGCGGGTGATCAGGCGCTTAAACAAATTTCTTCTTTACTACGAAGCTCATTTAAAGACTTTACAGTGTCACGTGTGGGCGGTGAAGAGTTTGCTGTTGTGTTAACCGATGTCAATATAGATCAAGCTTATGCCTTAATGGATGCGTTTAGAGCGCGTATTGCTGCTTATGACTTTGTTATTAATGGTCAATCCTTCACCATTACGGTGAGTGTAGGCCTGACACATTTTAATAATGTAACTTTAACAAGTGCAATGCGTCTAGCGGACAAGGCTCTGTATCAAGCAAAAGATCAAAAGCGAGATTGTGTAATACAACACAGTGAGTAATTTGCACCAGTGAAGTAAAAATGTAAATAAAACGCACCTTAATGGTGCGTTTTTTGTTTCTTTTATTTAACTATTTTGGTTAAGTTATTGTTTTTAATTATTTTAAAATAGTGGCACAAAGGTTGGATTATCAAGGCTAACAGGATAACAATAAGCGTCCGAAGGGGGCCACTATGAAAATGATTAGTGCAATAATAAAGCCATTCAAACTTGATGATGTGCGTGAAGCGCTGGCTGATTTAGGCATTGAAGGGATGACAGTTGTTGACGTCAAAGGTTTTGGTCGTCAGCGTGGGCATACAGAGCTATACCGTGGTGCAGAATACCAAGTAGATTTTATTCCAAAAATAAAACTCGAAATTGCTACTCGTACAGAAAATTGTGAACGTGTTGTTGAAACCATCACTAAAATTGCCTCAACGGGCAAAATTGGCGACGGTAAAATTTTCGTTTACGACTTAGATCAGATTGTTCGTATTCGTACGGGCGAATTCGATGAAGAAGCAATTTAAGGGGACGCATGATGGAAAACACGATAGTAGAATTAAAGTTTTCGTTAGATACATTTTATTTTTTAATCTCAGGTATTTTAGTTATGTGGATGGCAGCAGGCTTCGCCATGCTGGAAGCGGGCTTAGTTCGCTCAAAAAATACCACTGAAATCTTAACTAAAAACGTAGCGCTATACGCCATTGCGTGTACCATGTTTTTGCTTGTTGGCTACAACATCATGTATGTAGACAACGCTGAAGGTGGCTTAGTCCCATCATTGGGCGCTTTAATTGGCACCCAAGCTGCGGATGCTGATCACTCTTTAGAGTCAGACTTTTTCTTCCAAGTTGTATTTGTTGCAACGGCGATGTCAATTGTTTCAGGTGCTGTTGCCGAACGTATGAAATTATGGGCATTCCTTGCATTTGCAGTAGTTCTAACTGGTTTTATCTATCCAGTTGAAGGATATTGGACATGGGGCGGTGGCTTCTTGTCTGAAATGGGCTTTGTTGATTTTGCAGGCTCTGCAATCGTGCATGGCACAGGTGCTGCCGCTGCGCTTGCTGGTGTATTAATGTTAGGTGCTCGTAAAGGTAAATATGGTAAAAACGGTGAAATTTACCCAATTCCAGGTTCTAACTTACCACTTGCTACACTTGGTACATTTATTTTATGGATGGGTTGGTTCGGCTTTAACGGTGGTTCGCAACTACTAATCTCTGATGCTGAAAATGCAACTGCGGTAGGTCAAATTTTATTAAACACTAACGCTGCTGCGGCAACGGGTGCTATTGCAGCATTGTTTGTATGTAAAGTTTTATGGGGTAAAGCAGATTTAACCATGGTATTAAACGGCGCACTTGCAGGCTTGGTTGTTATAACTGCTGACCCACTTTCTCCTTCACCAGTGATGGCCTGTGTATTAGGTATTTTAGGTGGCTCGTTGGTTGTGTTTAGTATCGTAGCACTGGACAAGGTTAAGATTGATGACCCAGTAGGTGCAATATCAGTGCACGGTGTGTGTGGTATCTTGGGTATTATTTTAGTGCCAGTATCAAACGCTGATGCCAGCTTTGTTAATCAAATTATTGGTCTAGTGTGTATTTTAGGTTTTGTATTTGTTGCTTCATTAGCTGTATGGGTTGTACTGAAAAAGACCATGGGTATCCGTGTTACCGAAGAAGAAGAGTTGAACGGTATGGATCAGCATGATTGTGGTATTGATGCATACCCTGAGTTTGTTTCTGTACGCAGTAACTAATAGCTCAAAATTGTAAAACTTCATTGTGTGTTCGAACAAAGCCCTAACATCTGTTAGGGCTTTTTTTGTCTCTAGTAGCAGTAATTTACGCTACCTACTAAGTAAATGATTGAAATTCAGCTCAACAAATAACTTATTACGTAGTGCAGGAGCTACTTTCAGTTTCAGTTAATTTCATAGGTGTTAGCGTATATACCCAAAGCCCCTTAAGATGCTAGTTTCAGTGGCTTGGATATATAGCTATATGCTAAGCTCGCATCTGTAAATTAACTTCTGGAAATACATAGCAACGTAATGGCTGATAAAAAACAACCACGAACACCAAAAACCCCAGCAAAGCGCTCTGCCAAAAAGACAGCTAATACGGCTAAAAGCAACTCAAAGAAAACAGCAAAAAAAAATCCATCTAACGCCCCTGCAAAGCGCAGCATTAAAAGAAAAACGGTATCTGTTTTTATCAAGCTAACTCTTGCTGGCATTGTAGCAATGGCACTTTATTTAATTTACTTGGATGCAAAAATAACGCGTCAGTTTGAAGGCAATAAATGGCAACTACCAGCACAAGTTTATGCGCGTGCTATGAGCTTTTATCCCGGGCAATTTTTGTCTGCTCAAGAAGTGATGTGGGAACTTGATAGGTTAAATTATTCATCAGTTAATAAGTTAAGTCGCACCGGGCAATATATAAAAGCAGGCGATAGCATTAAAATTTATCGTCGTGAGTTTGAGTTTTTTGATGGCCTTGAAGATTCACAAGTAATTGAACTACGATTTGCTGGGCAGAAGTTAGCAACCATAAAAGATAAGTTTGGTCGACGTTTGAATAGCGCGCGTTTAGAGCCCGTTCAAATTGCGCGAATTGGTAATGATTCAAAACAGGATAGAGAGTTTGTCCCTCTAGATAAGTTTCCTCGGATGCTCAAAGACACCTTACTAGTTGTTGAGGATCAAAAGTTTTACGAGCACCATGGCGTATCTGTTTTATCAATAATGAGAGCGCTGTACAGCAATATTAAAGCGGGTAGAACAGTACAAGGTGGAAGTACGTTAACCCAGCAGTTAGCTAAGAATATTTATTTAACGCGTGACCGCACACTTATTCGTAAGTTTAATGAGGCACTCATCGCGCTGATCCTTGATTATCGTTACTCTAAAGACCAAATTTTAGAAGCATATTTGAATGAAGTATACCTTGGGCAATCATACAACCAAGGTGTGCATGGAATGGGGTTAGCCGCTGAGTTTTACTTTTCAAAACCCGTTGATGAGCTTGAGTACGACCAAATAGCGTTGTTGGTTGCTATGGTTAAAGGGCCTTCTTATTATAATCCGCGAAGGTACAGTGAACGTACGATGGAACGCCGTGATCTGGTACTTCGTTTGATGGTCGATAATAAATTAATTAATACGCGCGAATACCGTGCTGCACTAAAGCGTCCTATTGATATCGCTCCTATGAAAGACAGTTTACCTAAGTCTTATCCCGGTTATTTAGAGCTGGTGGATCGTGAGTTGAAACAACTTCTTCCTGATCAGGATGTACTTGACGCTGGCGTTCGGGTCTTCACCTATTTTGATTTACAAAAACAATCCGCGATGGAAGATTCCATCATTAAAAGCCTACCTTACCTAGAGAAACGTGCTACCACAGAGCAGTTAGAAGCTGCGATGATTTCAGTAAACGTTGAGAAGGGTGGGATTTCTGCATTAGTAGCAGGGCGCGATCCGCGCTTTTTAGGGTTTAACCGCGTGTTAGATACCAAGCGTAATATTGGCTCATTGGTTAAACCTGCGGTTTATTTATCGGCACTTGAGTCCACAAATTATAATTTAGCAACATTGCTGGATGATTCTCCCGTCCAGATCACTAATGAGCAAGGTCAAGTGTGGCAACCAGAGAATTTTGATCGCCAATATCGTGGCATGATGCCCATGCACAAAGCGTTTAGTAACAGTATTAATATTCCTGCGGTTAATCTAGGCTTAGATGTAGGGGTTGATAAAGTGGCCTCAACATTAACGAAGCTAGGTGCAAAAGGGCGTATTGATCAATACCCATCCTTACTTTTGGGCGCGATTGAAATGTCGAGTTTAGAGGTTGCTCAGCTTTATACAACACTTGCCGCAGATGGTGAATATAGAAAGCTTACTTCTATCTCTGCGTTGACAGATTCTGTCGGTAAAGTACTTTATCAGCATCAAGTAGAGTCAGAACCTCGCTTTGATAAAGCGTCTGTGTACATGACTAAATACGCCATGAAGCGGGTAACTAAAGATGGCACTGCTAAGCGGTTAAATGCGCACTTTCCATCAATTCAGTTAGCCGGTAAAACAGGCACCAGTAACGATTTACGTGATAGCTGGTTTGCAGGCTTTGATCAAAGCACTGTTACTGTTGCATGGCTAGGCCGTGATGATAATAAAAGCACAGGCTTGACGGGAAGTGTCGGGGCACTTGAGGCATATATTCGTTATTTAAAGCCACTCAATCCAGAATCAATAGCCGATACGCGCCCGCCGTCTATTCGATGGGCATTTGTTAATGAACAAACTGGCTTACAAGCACCGCCAGGCTGTGGCAAAGTTATTCAGCTGCCACTTAGAGCAAGTGAATTTGAACCGAGGCCACGCTGTCAGAATTAAACGCAGCTAATGTTATTTAGAGCATAAAAAAAGCCCGTAAGGGCTTTTTTTATGCTTAAACTATAGTTTAAAGTTTAGCAAATGCGCGTTCTGCAGCGGCGATAGTATCGGCAATTTCTTGCTCTGAGTGTTCAGAGCAAACAAAGCCCGCTTCAAATGCTGAAGGGGCTAAATATACACCTTCTTCAAGCATCAAGTGGAAGAACTTTTTAAAACGCTCTAAATCACACTGAGTTGCTTGTTGGTAAGTAGTTACTTTTTCTTGCTCAGTAAAGAAGAAGCCATACATGCCACCGGCGTAGTTAGTCGTCAGTGGAATGCCCGCTTTTTTAGCAGCTGCTTCAAAGCCTGCACATAGCGCTTTGCTTTTTGCTTCAAGCGCATCATGTAGGCCATCAACATCTAATAATTCAAGCGCTTTTAAGCCAGCAGCCATTGCGATTGGATTGCCTGACAGTGTACCAGCCTGATATACCGGTCCTACTGGGGCAATGTAATCCATAATCTCAGTTTTACCGCCAAAAGCGCCTACAGGCATGCCGCCGCCAATAACTTTACCTAAACACGTTAGATCAGGTGTAATGTTGTAATAAGCTTGTGCGCCACCTAGCGCTACACGAAAGCCAGTCATAACTTCATCAAAGATAAGTACTGATTTATATTCGTCACAGACTGCGCGTAGGCCTTCTAAAAAGCCTTCTACAGGTGGAATACAGTTCATATTACCTGCTACTGGCTCAACAATAATACAAGCAATTTCGTCAGCGTATTTCGCAAAGATAGCCTTAACTTCGTCTAAGTTATTAAACGATACTGTTAAGGTATGTTTGGCGAAGTCTTCAGGGATACCCGGAGAGTTTGGTACACCCATTGTTAACGCGCCAGAACCGGCTTTAACCAATAATGAGTCAGCATGACCGTGGTAGCAGCCTTCAAACTTAAGTATTTTGTCACGACCAGTATAACCGCGTGCTAAACGAATCGCGCTCATTGTAGCTTCAGTGCCAGAGCTTACCATGCGTACTTTTTCAATAGATGGTACCAGCTGCTTTACTTTTTCAGCCATGAAGATTTCGGTTTCGGTTGGCGCACCGTAGCTTAAACCATTTTCAACAGCGTCCAGTACCGCTTGCTTAATAGCAGGGTGATTGTGACCCATGATCATGGGTCCCCATGAACCAACGTAGTCAATATAACGGTTACCATCTGCATCAAAAGTAAACGGGCCTTGTGCTTTGGTAATAAATAAAGGCGTACCGCCTACGCCATTAAAGGCACGAACTGGTGAATTAACGCCACCCGGAATTGATGCTTGGGCGCGGGCAAATAAATCTTGGCTAATTGTCATGAATATTCCTATTGAGTTTTCATGGTTTATTTTGAAATAAAGTATTGCTTAACTGTTACGTTTACGGCTAAACCAAGGTACTTCAACTTCATACTTTTCAACTTTGTCTGCAACATCCAATGTTAATGCAAATAATGCCATGCGAATAAGCACGCCATTTTGTACTTGACGGAAAATAGCAAGATTATCATTACTATTTAAGTCGTTATCGAGTTCATTCGCTTCTAGGCGGCTGTCACGCGGTAACGGATGCATTAACACTGAGCTTGGCTTACAGTGCGCGTTGTAGATTGATTGACTTATGCGGAAACCTCCGCGGTATTTATTGGCTTCTTCTTGCGATGGGAAGCGCTCTTCTTGGATACGTGTTTGATACACGATATCAGCCGCTAGGTTACCTTCCATTTTATCAACGAGTTCAATCTTATGACCTGCATTATCAACAGCGTCTAAGATGTAACTTGGCATTTGTAAGCCATCAGGTGCGACCATCGAGAATTTTATATCTTTGTAATGACACAGCAATTTAGACAGTGAATGAACGGTACGACCGTATTTCAAATCACCAACCAACGCTATATGCATACCATCTATACCTTGTTCAAAGCGATTTAGTTCACGCTCAATCGTTAATAGATCAAGTAATGCTTGCGTTGGGTGCTCGTTAGGACCATCACCACCATTAATTACTGGCACAGAGCAACCTGTTGCAAACTCAGCAACGGAGCCTGCATCAGGGTGGCGCATCGCGACTGCATCGGCGTAAGCCGAGATCACACGGGCAGTGTCATAAAGTGATTCACCTTTTGCAAGAGCTGAGCTTTGCATGCCTGTGGTTTCACGAACAAGCCCACCTAACAAATTAAAAGCCGTACCAAAGCTCACTCGAGTACGCGTGCTTGGTTCAAAGAATAGGTTTGCTAAGATGGCGCCTTCTAATACATTGGTGCGTTTTTGCTTTTTAGCATACGGTTCCATTTTTTTGGCTACTGCAAAAATACGTTCAATACAGTCTCTGTCGAGCTGATTAACAGAAAGAATATTTTCACCTTGGAAACTTAACATTGGGTTATTCCTATTACATTGAAATGGGGGGCGATCAACCATGAATCATGGGCACGCAATCGCGCAATATTATACCCAAAACACCCTAAGATGCGAGTTTCTGCATCTTAGGGTGGTTTGGGTACGTAACTAATTTTTACAAGCTTGGTTTAGTTATGGCTAAAAATACAATAACAAGTAGTAGCAGTACTGGCAGCTCATTGAAAATACGATAAAAACGATCAGTGCGCTTATTTCTATCGTGTTTAAAGTCAGCTAATAACTTAAAGCAGTAGGCATGGTATGCATATAAAACAATTACAAGTACTAATTTATAGTGTAACCACATGCTGTATTTAAACCATTCTCGGCCATATTCTACAATCATCAGGACACCAAAAATAGTGGTTAAGAACGCAAAAGGAGTAACAAAAAACAGTAGTCTGCGCTCCATTATTTTAAGCATTGAGCTGCAGGATTTTTCTTCGGTCATTGCGTGGTAAACAAATAAACGAGGTAAGTAAAATATGCCCGCGAACCAGGCTATCATAAAAAATACATGCAAAGCTTTATAGACAAGTAAGGCACTCATAGAGATCTCTTTAATTGATTATAATAGGGTATTTCGTATCGTTAGAATGTGACGAATTTTATCCCAACGCATTATTCCCATAATTTGTTGGTTATCCATCAAATTATAAATATAGACAGCGCCAGAACGTTTATCTTTTAACAAGTCAAACGCATCAGCAAGTGTTGCTTGGCTGCTTAGCCCTTGAAGACTGATATAGTTGATAGAGATATTTTGATCTGACATTAAACTCAAATCATACTCGGCTAATCGATAGCCGTTTTCAGCATCATGGACAATCAATGGCGTTTGGCTATCAAGGGCATCTAAGCTGGTTTTAATTTGTTCTTTATCATCACTGTAAAGCAGCTTAAATTGTTCGTCCATTTCATCCATCACCCCGACTTTTTGCAAGGCCTCTGTTGCTGGCGATATTTGATATTCTAGCCCTTGGAAATCTAACTGCTGCATGAAAATAGACCTGTTGCCAAATACTTGCAGAGCAGTTACGTAGGCGGTTGAAATTACCAACATGGCAGGCACAATTATTTCAGGGCTCGATGTGAGCTCCATTACCGTGGTTAATGCCGCAAGAGGTGCATGTAATGTGGCCGCTAGTAAGCCAGCCATTCCTAAAACGCTATAGGTGCCGGCAATATCCACACCTGGGCTTATAAATTGTGCGAAAAACGCCATAAGTGTGCCCATTAAAACGCCAAGCCCAATGACCGGGCCAATGATCCCGCCAGGAATACCTAAGCCGATAGCAAATAAAGTCGCTAACAGTTTTGCGATTAAGATGGTGGTTAAAAACTGCAGATCATCTGGAGACTCTATTGCTAGCGTAATTGCGCTCATACCTGAGCCCATCGCATGAGGCACTAAATAAGCAATTAACCCCGCAATAAGGCCTGCCAGTAATAGCCGAGGGAACATACTCAAAGGTTTAAAGGTACGAATGATCAGCATTAAGTTTTGATTAAAAGCAAATGCAACCGCGCCAAGTGCCATACCAAAAACGATGAGGAACGGGTAGTGCCAGCCAGAAAGGGGAGTAATGGTGATCAAGGCTAATTCTGATGCATTACCAAAAACAAACTGCGTAGCCAGAGCACCAGTTACTGCTGCTAGCATAATTGGGACAAAGATATGTACTTTGTACTCTCTGAGTACTACTTCCATAACAAAAATTACAGCAGCTAAAGGTGTGTTAAAGGAGGCCGCTATGCCAGCTGCAACCCCACAACCGCTTAGTGTACGCATTGAGTTATGAGGCAAGTGTAGTCTGTCAGCGAGTAAACTTGCACCAGTCGCCCCTAAATGAACGGAGGGACCTTCTCGGCCAACAGAAAAACCACTGATCAGTGCTAAAGCTCCCCCAACAAATTGGTTCAAGGTGTTATATAAAGGCATTTGACCGTAATGCTTTTTTATTCGGTGTATAACAAAAGGGATGCCTAAACGATAATGTTTAAAACCAGTAAGTGCTGCAAATGATGCGATTATTAATGCCGCTCCTATTGGAAGCAGCACACGTTCAAGAGTTGGCAGGGTGGTGAAGTCATCAGGCGTACTCAGAAATAAACTCTGGAAAAACATGATGGTGAGGCGAAAGAATATTATTAAAATTGCGGCAATTAGCCCTGCGCACACGCCAAGCAAGCATAGTTGAACAGATGTCTTAGGCTTTGCTAGTTGACGCCTCAGCGTTTCGAGCCACATGCATATTTCCTCACAGCACATTTTGAGTGGCAAGTTTACCAAATCAAACCTGTTAAGTCGTTGGCATTTTTAAAATATATTTCACATCGGAGTAGGTTTTTCTGACCTTTGATGATTGCACTTGTTTAACCCATGCTGAGCTCTTTGGCATTTATGCTGCGTTACCGCCAGTTTATAAGAAGCAGCTATATTAGTCGGGTAAGTTTTGCTTAAGAACTTAACGCATGGTTGAAAAATGAGTCTTGGTAGATAAATAGAACCTAATGATGAGAAGATACTGGGCCTGTTTCATTTAGCTTTTCTGAAATTGCCTTTGATAGCTCAGGGATCAGAGGGGCGTGGATTTTATTCAATATTGTATTAACTTTAATGTCTCTGAGCTTAAAAAAATTAAATTCTTTTTTAAGCTGCAACTGCATGTGTTCGGTTGCGGGGTAAATAATATAATCGGCTCTGTTTTTTTTCAGCATATTAAGAGAGCCTTCTATGCTTTCGAGTTCGATAAGTTGGGCATTTATTGTGAATTCAGATAACAAAACTCGATTGTCTTGAGTACTTATAATTTTATTGCCGTGGGAGCTTAGTACATTGCTATTGCAGGGTAGGTTTTTTTTACACAATAAAGCGAGGCTGACAGTACCAAGGCTAGGTTCGATTAACGCAATATTATCGTAATTTTGCATATTTTGGTTTGCTCGAACAACATCGCCGTCAACTATACCGGCATCAACTAGTAATAACCCACGTTTAGTCGGTGTTGTTTGAATCACTGTTTTGATACCTAAGTCTTTATAAATAGACTGCATAAACTCTGTAAATGGTTGTGCTGTAGGGACATCCACTTGTGTTAAAAGTAATTTTTTAGGTCTTCGATAATGAGTATGTTCATCATAAGAGGTTTGTAGAAATGTATTTAATTGATCAATTCGACTCAAGTTGTCTGGCGTATTTCGCAAAGCAAGTACCAGCGGCACATTACTAAATTGTGTGATTGTTTTTGGCAGTTTTAGTTGAAAACGTTGAGCCAAAAAGCGAATCACATTAGGCTCAACAATAGCAAGCTCAGAGTTATCCTCATTGAGCCTTCTCAGTAATGCTAAATCACTTTCAACGCTGATAACATTATTTGCGTAGCTAGTAATTAATTCAAAAGCAGATTTAGGGTATTTGTAATTATCAACGGTAATAATTTGGCTATTTGAAAAGACAGTATCAAGATCACTTTGGAGTTGATGAGAATAAGCTGCTACTACTGAAAGTTCAGATGTGGCTATTTTTTTAGATGAAACAAACCCTTCGTTTACTTCACTGGGCCAAGCAGGAAAGTAACCAACGTAGTTGGCGTTTCTAGCTATTCTTTGTGCTTCTAGCCACGGGTGATATTCAACTTTGAGCTTGATGTTGTTTTTCTTTAATAATGATCTTAGCTGAGCAATTGCATCACCGCCATTGGGCATATTTTTGCTCGCGTAGGGAGGCCATTCCAGTGAGGTAATTGTCCAGGTTTGTTGCTCGCCACTGACGCAAAAAGTGGGAAGTAACATTAATAAAAACCATAAAAAAGTGGGTTTTAATAGCTGCATTTAAAACGAGAGTTTGTATTGAATCTGCTAAGTATAGGGTACTTATGATAAATGGTTATTATTTTTTACTTTTTGTGAGTATCGCTTTATACCCTAACCAAAATGGTTAAGATGGGTGGATACTTGATTAAAACACTCGGGTATTAGATAATCACCGTAATTCAGGAATTGAGGGGTTGGGTATGTCAGAAGAATTACCGATTAAATTTAGTGACGCTGCGGCAATTCGCGTTAAACAATTAATTGATGAAGAAGAGAATCCTGAACTTAAACTACGTGTTTATGTTACAGGTGGTGGTTGTTCTGGTTTCCAATATGGTTTTACTTTTGACGAGAAAGCGAACCCAGGCGACTTAGAAATAGTGAAGAACGGGGTTACCTTAGTTGTTGATCCAATGAGTATTCAGTATTTAGTTGACGGTGAAGTTGATTATACAGAAGGATTAGAAGGGGCAAGATTTTTTGTTTCTAATCCAAATGCAACGACTACCTGTGGTTGTGGCGCTAGTTTTAGCGTATAACCTATCAAATAAATTAAGCCGCTATGCAGCGGCTTTTTAATTTTAGACTTTTTAATTAACTTTTCTGCCTGTAACTTACTCTCACTTTTACTTGTTTCCTTTTGGTTAGCAATTCTTCCTTGATTTTTAAGTTCTATCACACTCATTTGGCTACTAAATAGCACACCATTTTAATTAGTGCTGTATTGCGTAAATATATGTTTGTTGGGTATCTTGTGCTGTAAATTGTTGTGAATAACAATATAGTGTTAGTCATCATCTTAAAGCGATAAATAAAAATAGATATTGAATGAAAAAGCATCCTAAACAATAGCTCTGATATTTAGCAGTACACCCAATTCTATAAAGGTTTAATTTAATCGTATTAGATCCAAAAAAGCATAAATTCAAAAGAAATGCTCACTTATTAGAGTAAACCTCAGAGACTTTACGCATGATGCCTGTGTATTGATTTGTGTAAAAAACCAGCTTTTAGTGTGGAAAATCACCAAGCGCTAATTCTGTGTGATTTGAATCATTAGAATAAAAAAGCCTAAGACAAGGGCTGAAAAGGCTAAAATGTATATAAAGCCTTTTTTACCTTGTTTGATAGGGACACCATTTTGTTTAAGAAAAAAGTACCAAATAATGCAAAGTACTACAGGTAATAAAAAGAGTAATCTAAACATAATTCCCTCAATTGGTTGTAAAACGTTCTTTTTAAATTTTAACTTATTGATTTTAATTTTAAAAATAATTCATCGCAAAGTGGGTTTAAAAAAATAAATTATTTGGTACATTAGTATTGAACGAATAATTTAATATTTTATTTGTTGTTCTATTAACAATAACTATTTTTATTCTTTAACTTTTAGTTTACCTTTAAGGTGAGCTCAAAGTTTTTTATTTCAGATGCTTTTATATAGTATATAATGTATCCAAGAGTGAGACGGGCAAAATTTCATTCTTATTTTAATTTAATTCTAAATCATCTAGTAGGAGATGTTTTTTATGATGGGTAAAACAGTTTCTTCTGAAGAAAACTCAAAATTGACCAAGTGGCTAAAAGTAAAGCGCCACGAGAAAGGTCATACAATGCGTAGCCTTGCACAAGTATTAGGTACGCCGCATTCTTTCATCGGTAAAATTGAAAATCAAGAACGCCGTTTAGACGTGATTGAGTTTTTACGCTATTGCGATGCATTAGAAGTAGACCCGTATGAAGGGTTAGGCTTATTGAAAGAAGATTAATTCGTTAATCATTTTTTTTTGCGAGTGCAAGGAAGCGCTTCCACAAGCAAATTTATGTAATTAGCGCTTGTGATAAGTATTTTCCAGCTCATACAGTTTATGCCTTATCAGGTACAAAAATATTAAAGATGGTAATACCATCAATGCAGTTAAAATAAAGAATAACGACCAATTCCCATTTAGCCAATCATCTATTACCACACCACTGTAACTTGAAAGCAGCGTTCTACCTAGATTACCTAATGATGCAAGTAATGCATAATGTGTAGCACTAAACGCTCTATCACAAAGCATAGAGATAAACGCAACCATTGCAACTAAAGACCATGCTTGTGTAAAACCGTCGACCACAATTGCCATAGCATACAAATGCTCCTGAGGACCTGCAAGAGCTATCCATGAGAACATCAAGTTGGACGCGGCCATTGCTACACCACTAATGAACAAGCCTTTGACGATGCCGTACTTATGGTTAAATATACTCCCCAAAAATGCGAATATTATGGTGATTAGCCCTGTGCCCAGTTTTGAATAATTGGCAATTTGAGTGTTTGAAAAACCGACCTCTTTATAAAATACGATCGACATACGGGCGAGAAATGCTTCGCCAATTTTAAATAGGAATATAAAGGCAAGCAGCGCTATAGCTGTTTTTACCCCGTTTCGCGCGAAGAACGTCTTAAATGGATCTAAAACTGTTACGGCTAGCCAGGCAACAATTTTTGCTGATTTTGAGTGTGAGGTGCTATTGCTTGCAAGTTTTGCTTGGTAAATGCGCTCAAGTTCAGCATGGACGGCTTCACGATTTGAAACCGGCTCTTTAGCCCAAAAAACACAGCTCATTAGTAAGAGCATCAAAGCAGCTAGAAAGTAATATACTTGCGGCCAACCAATGCTGGGAATATCCGCCATATAAAAAGGAATAGCGCCCAGTAAGGCATAACCACTCCACCACCCAGATGTCGCCATTGCCGCAGCAGCAGTTGCTTTGTGGCTTTCGTTTTCATCGAGGGTATCAATCCTAAATGCATCGATGGCAATATCTTGTGTGGCTGATGCGATAGCAATTAATAAGCATAATGCAGCAGCGATAGCTAAGTGTTCTGTTATATTAAGTCCTGCTAAAAAAAGCACACCCAATAAGATAAAACCTTGGCAAAAAAGTATCCAGCTACGACGTTGTCCTAACCAATTATATAATAGAGGAAGTTTGATTCGATCAACTAAGGGCGACCATAAAAAGTTAATGCTATAGGCACCAAATACAATACCAAATAAGCCGATCATGCTGCGGCTTAAACCTTCGTCTTTTAACCAAGCAGACATTACCGAGCCAATCAGCACCCATGGAAAGCCGCTACTCATGCCAAATATAAAAACGTTAATTAGTCGTTTATCTTTAAAATAGGAGAAGTACTCAGATAGAGATAAGTTATTATTCATAACGCCTTCATTGGCAAAAGTAAGTAAAAGTAGGGCTTAGCGAAAGCCCTTTAAATTAGAGTGGTGTTGGCTCTAAAACAGCCATATTTAAAATTACCACTGGTGTCTTTGGTACAAAGTCGTAGCCTATTTTTTCATTAAAGCCGGTTTCAACTTGCATGATTTTATCTAAGGTTTCATACCCATCCATTACCATACCAAATACCGCAAAGCCCCATTCGCGGCCAGGGTTAAGATGGTCATTGTCATCCATATTAAAAAAGAATTGCCGAGTACCAGAGTGTGGTTGGCGGTCTTGGTATGCCATAGCAATGCTATACATGTCATTTTTTGAACCATTACCGCTTTCATTAAAAATAGGGTCGCCTTCGTAAACACCATCGTACTCTTTGTCATACCCTCCGCCTTGGATTACAAAGTCACGCTCGTTGTCAATATCGCGTTCAACACGGTGGAATACGGTACCGTTGTAGCTGCCATCCATTACATACGTTAAAAAGTTATTGACAGTAATAGGGGCTTTAGAGCGATCCATCTCAATGATGATTTTACCCATTGTTGTACTGATTTCCACTCGAGGGAACATATTGTTTTTTTGCACAAAACGCCCTTCAGTTGCAGCGGTTATGTCTTGGCTAATAAATAACAATGCAAAAAATAAAAAAATACGTTTCATATTTAACCTTCTAAAAATGCTAACAATTCTGGGTCTGATACCATGCGGGTTATTAACTGCTCAGTCAACTTATTGAGCTGACCTTCAATTTTTGCTCTATCGTGACCAAGTGGTGCTTCTAAACTGGCATTACCACGGTACGTTTTACTAAAGTTGCTGGTACTTCTAATAACGCGTAAACCCAGTTCGATTTTTGCATCACTGGTGTGAGTTAGCATTTTTTCAGTAACCACGGCCTGAAGTGTATGGATATCAACCTCAAATCTTGTCGTTGCTAGATTTGATATGCTAGCCCCGTTTCGGCTCAACGCACTATCAATCACACTTTTTATTGATTCTGTTAAGCCTTGGCTTGCGATTGTTTGTGTTTTATCGTCGTTTATTAATTTAAGCGTGGCGCTATCGCCTCTTAAATCGATTACACTGGTGCTCAGGCTTTGGCTGATTGAGCTTATTTTTCCGCCCTGATATGAAGGGTTAAGAATCATTTGATTAGGTTGGCTACTGCATCCGCCAAGGGCTAATAAAACACAGCAAGGTAATAGGTAGTTTTTCATAGTTATAGCATCCCATTATTTTTAGTTGCACTTAAAACAACAAACTTTTTATTTGATCCAAGTAACTGGCAATTGCCAAACATGCGCTTTAGTTTGTCATGATAATCTAAATGACGGTTTCCAATAATACGTAGTTCACCACCATTTTTTAAGGTGTCTTTCGCTTGTTTAAACATCTGCCATG
>Ga0115572_10001214_pt1 | contig 21222 bp, 24 predicted proteins | sample COGITO_mtgs_1206_FD_88681 | JGI IMG/M metagenome (GOLD analysis project Ga0115572, IMG submission 88681) | Pelagic marine microbial communities from North Sea - COGITO_mtgs_120607 | ecosystem: Environmental > Aquatic > Marine > Epipelagic | place: Germany:Helgoland, sampling site Kabeltonne... | reverse complement strand
TGGATTTAAAATTCGTGATGGTTGGCCGATTGGCGCGAAGGTAAATCTTCGTCGTGACCGCATGTATGAATTTTTCGATCGTTTGGTGTCGGTTGCTATACCGCGTATTCGTGACTTTCGTGGCATGAACCCCAAGTCATTTGACGGCCGCGGCAACTACAACATGGGCGTGAAAGAACAGATTATCTTTCCAGAAATCGAATACGACAAAGTCGATAAGATTCGCGGTATGGATATCACTATCACTACTACAGCTAATACGAACGAAGAAGGTCATGCTTTATTGAAAGCATTGAACTTCCCGTTCCGTAACTAAGGGTAAGTCTCATGGCTAAGATCAGTATGAAACAGCGTGAAGCAAAGCGTGAGAAGCTAGTAGCTAAACATGCCGAGAAACGCGCTGCACTGAAGGCGATTATCTTAAACGTAGATTCTTCTGATGAAGATCGTTGGAGCGCGCAAATACAATTGCAAAAGCTTCCTCGTGATTCTTCTAAGAGCCGTTTACGTAACCGCTGCCAAATCACAGGTCGTCCACATGGCGTATACCGTAAATTCAAGCTTTCTCGTATTAAATTACGTGAAGAAGGCATGAAAGGTAACGTTCCTGGCCTGAAAAAAGCTAGTTGGTAAGCAATTCCGGTTAGTAAAGAAGGAGTACTGTAATGGTGCTCTTTTCTTTATTTTCTAGGGCGCTGTACAACAGAGGAAAATGAAATGAGTATGCAAGATCCCTTAGCGGACATGCTAACTCGTATTCGTAACGGTCAATTGGCCGGACATGCGAATGTGAGTATGCCGTCTTCTAAGTTAAAAGTATCTGTAGCTAAATTGCTGCAAGATGAAGGTTATATCACTGCGTATGCAGTTGAAGGCGATGCTAAACCAAGCCTAAATATAGACCTTAAGTATTACGAAGGTAAGCCAGTAATTGAGACTATCAAGCGTGTTAGTCGTCCTGGTTTACGTCAATACAAAGGCACAGCTGTTCTACCAAAAGTAGAAGCTGGTCTAGGTGTTGCCATCGTATCCACTTCGAAAGGTGTAATGACTGATCGTGCAGCCCGTGCTCAAGGCATTGGCGGCGAAGTTATTGCTACCGTATTCTAAGGGAATTTTACAATGTCTCGTATTGCAAAAGCTCCCGTAGCTATACCGGCTGGTGTTGAAGTAACACTAGCGGAGTCCAAAATCGCGATTAAAGGCGGTAAGGGCACTCTAGAGATGGATATCCATTCATCTGTAGAAATTAAACAAGAAGAAAGCAACATTGTTTTTGCTCCAAAGAACGGTGATAAGGCTGCCATGGCTATGGCTGGTACTTTCCGTTCTTTAGTGAACAACATGGTTGTTGGCGTAACTCAAGGCTTTCAGAAGAAATTAATTCTTCAGGGCGTTGGTTATCGTGCCAAAACTTCTGGAAAAGTCGTCAATCTGAGCTTAGGTTTCTCTCATCCAGTGGATTATGAGTTACCAGAAGGCATCACTGCTGAAGTACCATCTCAAACTGAGATTGTTATTTCTGGTGTTGATAAGCAACAGGTTGGTCAAGTAGCCGCAGAAATTCGTGGATACCGTCCACCAGAGCCTTATAAAGGTAAAGGTGTTCGTTATGCTGACGAAAATGTGCGTCGCAAAGAAGCTAAGAAGAAATAAGGTCTAGGCTCATGAATGAGAAGAAAACAGCTCGTTTACGCCGTGCCCGTAAAACTCGTATGCGTATTCGCGAGAAGGGTACAGTACGTCTGTGTGTAAACCGTACACCCAGACACATTTATGCTCAGATTCTTTCTTCCAGTGGTGCTGAAGTGTTAGCTACAGCCTCTACTGTTGAAGCAGATCTGCGTGCAACTGCTACTGGTAACGTCGAAGCGGCAACTAAAGTTGGTCAGCTAATTGCTGAGCGCGCTAAAGCTGCTGGTGTCACTAAGGTTGCTTTCGACCGCTCTGGTTTCCAATACCATGGTCGAGTTAAGGCCCTGGCTGATGCAGCCCGTGAAGGCGGCTTGGAATTCTAAGGGGTAGGAACAATGGCAAATAATGAACGCGTAGAGCGTAACGAAAGCGATCTGCAGGAAAAACTGGTTCAAGTGAACCGTGTTGCAAAAGTAGTAAAAGGTGGTCGTATTTTCGGCTTCACTGCTTTAACTGTAGTTGGCGACGGAAATGGTAAAGTTGGTTTTGGTCGTGGTAAAGCACGCGAAGTTCCAACCGCTATCCAGAAAGCAATGGATTCAGCTAAGCGAAATATCATCCAGGTAGAACTAGATGGTACAACCTTGCAATATCCTATTAAGGCACGCCACGGCGGTTCTAAGGTTTACATGCAGCCAGCATCTGAAGGTACTGGTATTATTGCCGGTGGTGCAATGCGTGCGGTTTTAGAAATGTGTGGTGTTAAGAACGTATTGGCAAAATGTTACGGGTCTACAAACCCTGTAAACGTTGTACGTGCAACTTTCAATGGCTTGAATCAAATGAAGTCACCTGAACAAGTTGCAGCCAAGCGTGGTAAATCCGTAGAAGATATTCTGGGGTAGGACAGCATGGCTAAGAAAACCGTTAAGGTAACTCAATTGCGTAGCTCAATCGGCAAATTGCCGAAGCATCGCGCGACCATTAAAGGTCTAGGCCTTCGTAAGATCGGTCACACTGTAGAGTTGGAAGATACTCCGTCAGTACGTGGCATGATCAACAAGGTTCAATACATGCTTAAGGTAGAGGGATAATAAGATGCGTCTTAATGAACTCAGCCCTGGTAAAGGTGCTAAAACTGCACGTAAGCGTGTAGGTCGTGGTATCGGTTCTGGTCTTGGTAAGACTGGCGGCCGTGGTCACAAAGGACAAAAGTCTCGTTCAGGTGGTAAAGTTGCACCTGGTTTTGAAGGTGGTCAAATGCCTTTACAACGTCGCTTACCAAAATTTGGTTTTACTTCACGTCAAGCTCAGTATACCGCTGAGGTTCGTTTAAACGAATTGACTAAAGTTGAAGGCGACATCGTAGATTTAGCAGCTCTTAAGGCTGCAGATATCATCGGCGATAAGATTAAGCGTGCTCGCGTAATCTTATCTGGTGAGATCAAACAAGCGGTTACTATCAAAGGTTTGAAAGTAACTAAAGGTGCTCAGGCAGCTATTGAAGCTGCCGGTGGTAAGGTCGAGGACTAAATGGCTAAAGGCTCACTACCGCAAGGCATGCAAAGTGGATTATCCGAGCTATGGGCTCGGATCCGCTTTGTATTCTTAGCGATTATCGTATATCGAATTGGGGCACATATTCCTGTACCAGGAATTAACCCTGATCAATTAGCGCAGATGTTTGAACAGAATCAAGGCACGATCTTGAGTATGTTTAATATGTTTTCGGGTGGTGCACTAGAACGCATGAGTATTCTTGCGCTCGGCATCATGCCTTATATTTCTGCTTCTATTATTATGCAATTGCTAACGGCAGTGAGCCCCCAGCTAGAACAGCTGAAGAAAGAAGGTGAAGCTGGTCGCCGCAAGATCACGCAATATACGCGCTACGGCACGGTATTGCTGGCTACTATCCAGGCAACTGGTGTGTCAGTCGGTCTAGCGGGGCAGGGTATTACCTTTAGCTCTGGCATGGATTTCTATCTGGGTGCTATTCCGTCTTTCGTATGTGGTGCTGTTTTCCTAATGTGGCTTGGTGAACAAATCACTGAGCGCGGCATTGGAAACGGCATCTCTATACTGATCTTCGCGGGTATCGTTGCAGGCTTGCCTGGTGCAATTGGTCAAAGTTTCGAATCAGCACGTCAAGGGGATTTAAACATCCTTGTGTTGTTAGCGATCGCGATCGTAGCAGTAATGGTTGTTGCATTTGTTGTTTTCGTTGAACGAGGACAGCGTCGAATTACCATTAATTATGCTAAGCGCCAGCAAGGCCGTAAGGTATTTGCAGCACAGACAAGCCATTTACCATTAAAATTGAATATGGCTGGTGTTATTCCTGCTATTTTTGCATCAAGTCTGTTATTATTCCCCGCTTCGATCGGCCAGTGGTTTGGTCAGTCTGAAGGAATGGAGTGGTTGCAGGATGTATCTTTAGCGTTAGGACCTAGTCAACCGCTATATATCGTTCTGTTTGCAGCGGGTATCATCTTCTTCTGTTACTTCTATACGGCGTTAATGTTTAACCCTAAAGATGTAGCTGAAAACTTGAAGAAGTCTGGTGCTTTTATTCCAGGGATTCGTCCAGGAATACAAACTGCTAACTATATCGATGGTGTATTAGGTAAGTTGACATTGTTCGGCTCCTTATATATCGCGGCAGTGTGCTTGATGCCACAGATGCTAGTCGTCTTGGCTGATGTACCCTTCTATTTCGGTGGTACTTCGTTATTGATTGTTGTAGTGGTAGTGATGGACTTTATGTCTCAGGTGCAATCGCACTTAATGTCACACCAGTATGAATCAGTGATGAAGAAATCAAATTTAAAGAATTTCGGTTCTGGTGGCGTTTCACGCTAACAGACTGATCTGATAGGAGATCGTCATGAAAGTACGTGCTTCTGTAAAAAAAATCTGCCGTAACTGTAAGACGATTCGTCGTAACGGTAGTGTGCGAGTGATCTGTACAGCAGATCCTAAGCATAAACAGCGTCAAGGTTAATAATAATCTTGATCATTGGTGGCGTTTAAGAATATGTTGCTTGCATTTGATGTGAGTCTCATATAGTATCTTGCGCCCTTTATAAGCAAAAACTGATTGGAGTTAGACATGGCCCGTATTGCCGGTGTCAACATTCCTGATAACAAGCACGCGGTTATCTCTTTGACTTACGTTTTTGGCGTAGGTCGTTCTACCGCGAAGCAGTTATGTGCTGCTACTGGAATTGCTGAAACGATTAAAATTGCTGATTTATCTGAAGACCAGCTTGATGAACTTCGTAATGAAGTTGGTCAGTTAACGGTTGAAGGTGATCTTCGTCGTGAAAAACAAATGAACATCAAGCGATTGATGGACATGGGTTGCTTCCGTGGCATTCGCCACCGTCGTAGTCTTCCAGTTCGTGGCCAACGCACTAAAACAAATGCGCGTACCCGTAAGGGTCCTCGCAAACCAATCCGTAAGTAATTACGGATTGGCTTTTAGTGTAGCTGCATTGTCATTGTTTAGGTTGCAGTGTTGATATTAAAAGTAGGATTGTAGAATATGGCTAAGCCAGGAAATTCTCGTACTAAGAAAAAAGTTAAAAAGCAGGTTGCGGACGGTATCGCCCACATTCATGCCTCTTTTAACAATACCATCGTAACTCTGACCGATCGCCAAGGTAATGCTCTTTCATGGGCAACTGCAGGTGGGTCTGGTTTCCGTGGTTCACGTAAAAGCACTCCATTCGCTGCGCAGGTTGCTGCAGAGCGAGCTGGTGAAGCTGCTAAAGAATATGGATTAAAGAACCTTGATGTTGAAGTTAAGGGTCCTGGTCCAGGTCGTGAATCTGCGGTACGTGCATTAAATGCATGTGGTTACAAGATTAACAACATCACAGATGTGACGCCGATTCCTCATAATGGTTGTCGTCCGCCTAAGAAACGTCGTGTATAAGGAGACAGAATAGTGGCACGTTATATTGGTCCTAAATGTAAACTGTCTCGTCGCGAAGGCACTGATTTATTCCTTAAGAGCGGCGTTCGCGCATTAGACTCTAAGTGTAAGTTAGAAACTAAGCCTGGCGTACATGGCGCTGGTCGTGGTCGTTTATCCGACTACGGTCTACAATTGCGTGAAAAGCAAAAAGTTCGTCGTTTATACGGTGTTCTTGAAAAGCAATTCCGCGGATATTACAAAGAAGCTGCACGTCGTAAAGGCGCTACAGGTGAAAACCTGCTTCAGTTGCTTGAATCTCGCCTAGATAACGTTGTTTATCGTATGGGCTTTGGTTCAACTCGTGCAGAATCTCGTCAGCTGGTATCTCATAAGTCGATCACGGTTAACGGCACTGTCGTTAATGTTGCTTCTTTCATGGTTAAAAGCGGTGACGTTGTCGCTGTTCGTGAAAAAGCAAAGAACCAAGATCGTATTAAAAGTGCACTTGCTCTTGCTGGCAATCGTGGTGATTCTTCTTGGATCGACTCGAACGCTACTAAGATGGAAGGAACATTTAAATCTGTTCCTGAGCGCTCTGATCTTCCAGCAGAGATCAACGAAAACTTAATTGTGGAACTTTACTCTAAATAATAGAGCATCGTAAGGGGCAGCTATGCAGCGTGCAGTAAACGAATTTTTGACACCTCGTCATATTCAAGTTGAAGAAATGAGCAAGACTCATGCGAAAGTGACTCTTGAGCCACTGGAACGTGGTTTCGGTCATACACTTGGCAACGCATTGCGTCGAATATTGCTGTCCTCCATGCCAGGAGCGGCAATTGTAGAGGTAGAGATCGACGGTGTACTCCATGAGTACAGCACGATCGAAGGCGTACAAGAAGACGTAATTGAAATCTTGTTAAACCTGAAAGGTGTTGCAGTCAAACTTCACGAACGTGATGATGCGACTCTGACTCTAGTTAAGTCTGGAGCAGGAGCAGTAACCGCTGCCGATATCCAACTGGATCACGGTGTTGAAATCGCTAATCCTGAGCATGTAATTGCTCATTTAGCGGCAGGCACTGAACTGAAGATGACGTTAAAAATCTCTTCAGGTCGTGGTTATGAGACTGTAGAGTCTCGCAATCAAAACGACGAAGAAACGAAGGCGATTGGCAAATTGCAAATCGATGCTACTTATAGCCCAGTACAACGTATTTCATACAGCGTAGATAACGCTCGTGTTGAACAGCGTACTGATCTAGATAAGTTGGTTATCGAATTGGAAACCAATGGTACTATCGATCCAGAAGAAGCGATTCGTCGTTCTGCTACAATTCTGCAGCAACAATTAGCAATATTTGTTGACCTGGAAAATGAGGAAGTAGTTGAGCAGCAGAAAGAAGAAGAGGAAATTGATCCTATCCTTCTACGCCCAGTTGACGATTTAGAGTTAACTGTTCGTTCTGCGAACTGCCTAAAGGCTGAGAATATTTACTACATTGGTGATTTGATACAGCGCACTGAAGTTGAGCTGTTGAAGACTCCTAATTTGGGTAAGAAATCTCTGACTGAAATTAAAGATGTTCTTGCATCACGTGGTCTTTCACTAGGTATGCACCTAGAAAATTGGCCGCCAGCAAGTCTTCGAAACGACGACAAAGTGCTGGCTTAGTCCTCACGGATTAAACCTCGCAGAGCGTTCAGTTAGTAAAGGAAAAGAATCATGCGTCATCGTAAAAGTGGTCGCCACTTTAATCGCACCAGTGCACACCGCCAAGCAATGTTTAAAAACATGGCTGTGTCTTTGTTCGAGCATGAAATCATTAAGACTACTTTGCCAAAAGCAAAAGAGTTACGTGGTGTTGCTGAGCCGTTGATTACATTGGCTAAAGTAGACTCCGTTGCAAATCGCCGTTTGGCTTTTGCACGTACTCGCAGTAAAGAAGCTGTTGGTAAGTTGTTTAATGAGTTGGGTCCTCGTTATGAAGCACGTCCGGGTGGCTACATTCGCATTATGAAATGTGGTTTCCGTTCAGGTGATAATGCACCTATGGCTTATGTTGAATTAGTAGACCGTCCTGCTGTTGAAGCAGAAGACGTTGTTGAAGCAACAGAAGCTGGCGAAGAGTAAAATCTTTGTCATAAAAAAGCCCAGCTCTGCTGGGCTTTTTTTTGTCTGTAAAAAAGTAAAATATTTTATGGGCATAAAAAAGCCTGAATAATATTTATATTATTCAGGCCCGTTTTTAAATAAATTTTGAACATCAATTACGCTGAGCTACTCAATAATTCTATTGTTTATTAGTATCCACGTTCTAATAATGGCTTTAAAAAAGTCGCCGTGTGAGATTGCTTCTCTTCAGCAAGGTCTTCAGGTGTACCTTCCGCAATGATATATCCACCTTTTGAGCCACCTTCAGGCCCCAAATCAACAATCCAGTCAGCAGTTTTAATAACATCCAAGTTGTGTTCAATAACGACTACAGTATTACCGTGATCACGCAAGCGATGCAGTACCACTAATAGTTGTTGAATATCGGCGAAGTGCAAACCAGTTGTTGGCTCATCCAGAATATATAAGGTATTTCCTGTGTCGCGTTTAGATAATTCTTTTGCTAACTTTACACGTTGAGCTTCACCGCCGGATAGCGTGGTGGCTGCTTGTCCTAAAGTAATATAGGACAGGCCTACATCGATTAGAGTTTGAAGTTTACGAGATATTGCTGGGATGGCATCAAAGAATTCGCGGGCATCTTCAACGGTGAGAGATAAACATTCATGAATGTTTTTTCCCTTATAGCGAATATCCAAAGTTTCTCGGTTATAGCGCTGGCCTTTACATATATCACAGGGCACATAAACGTCTGCTAAGAAATGCATCTCAACTTTTATGACGCCATCACCTTGGCAAGCTTCACATCGTCCGCCTTTAACGTTAAACGAGAAGCGGCCAACTTTATAGCCACGGCTACGGGATTCTTGTGTACCTGCAAATAATTCGCGTATAGGTGTAAAAATTCCTGTATATGTTGCTGGGTTTGAACGAGGGGTGCGGCCAATTGGGCTTTGATCAATATCGACGACCTTGTCGAGTTGATCCATTCCCTCGATAGTTTCATAGGGAGCGGCTTTAAGGGTTGTGGCGCCATTTAAAGCGGTTGCTGCCAATGGATATAGGGTGCGGTTTATAAGTGTAGATTTACCCGAACCAGAAACTCCTGTGACACAGGTTAACAAGCCTAGAGGGATATTAAGCTCTACGTTGTCTAGGTTATTCCCAGTTGCACCAGTTAGGGTTAATAAACGTTCAGGATCGTAGACACTGCGCACTTCAGGGATGGCGATTTTTCTCGCACCTGTTAAGAACTGGCCTGTAATGGAGTTTGGATTATCAAATACTTCTTGAGGCGTACCTTGCGCAACAATTTCGCCACCATGCACGCCTGCGCCAGGTCCGATATCAATAAGGTAATCAGCACTGCGAATAGCGTCTTCATCATGTTCAACCACAATCACGGTATTACCGATATCGCGAAGGTGGATAAGTGTTTGTAATAGGCGATCGTTATCTCTTTGATGCAAGCCTATAGAAGGTTCATCCAAAATGTACATAACACCGACTAGGCCTGCACCAATCTGTGAGGCTAAACGAATACGCTGAGCTTCCCCGCCTGAAAGTGTATCTGAGCTTCGATCAAGACTGAGGTATTCAAGACCTACGTTGACCAAGAACTGTAATCGATCACGTATTTCTTTCAGAATTTTTTCTGCTATTTTAGATTTCTGGCCGGTGAATTCAAGTTGGGTAAAATAAGCTTGAGCTTCGTCGATTGGAAGTGCTGTGCATTGATGGATGGTTTTGTCGCCGATAAATACATGTCGAGCTTCTGTTCTCAAACGAGAACCGTCACAAGTAGGACAAGGTTGAACACTTAAGTATTTAGACAGCTCTTCTCGTACCATTTGAGAGTCGGTGTCATGAAAGCGGCGATCTAAATTTGGGAGTACACCTTCAAAAATGTGAGTCTTTAAGACGGTGTCCCCACGACTGTTGACGTAGTTAAAGCTTATTTCATCTTCACCACTGCCATGCAAGATAATGTTCTGTTGCTTCTGGGTAAGCTTATTAAAAGCTTTATCTATATCAAAGCCATAGTGATCAGCTACGGAGTTCAGCATTTGAAAGTAGTAAATACTACGTCGATCCCAGCCACGAATAGCGCCTTCAGAAATAGAAAGGCTTGGGTCAGCAACGACCAGCTGTTTATCAAAGTACTGTTTTACTCCTAAGCCATCACAAGTACTACAAGCGCCGGCAGGGTTATTGAAAGAGAATAGTCGAGGTTCTAACTCCGATAGGCTATAGCCGCAATGAGGGCAAGAGAATTGCGATGAAAATAGCAAGCCTTCGCTGGTATCGTCATCCATTGGCATGACCATAACCAGGCCGCCACTTAATTGGACGCAGGTTTCTAAAGACTCAGCTAAACGTTGCGCAATCTCTTCACGGATCTTAAAGCGGTCAACGACCACTTCAATGCTGTGCTTCTTTTTCTTGTCTAATTCTGGGGTATCGTCCAAATCACAGACAAGGCCATCAATGCGCGCTCGGATAAAACCTTGAGCTCTAAGATTATCCAATACATGAAGGTGTTCACCTTTGCGGTCGCGAACCACAGGTGCCAAAATCATTTGCTTGCTGCCTTCAGGCATGGCAATGATTTGGTCAACCATTTGGCTGATGGTTTGAGCTTCTAAGGCAACATCATGCTCAGGGCACTTCGGTGTTCCAACTCGGGCAAATAATAGTCTTAGATAATCATAAATCTCGGTGACGGTACCAACCGTTGAGCGCGGGTTGTGAGATGTTGATTTTTGTTCAATAGAGATCGCAGGGGATAGACCTTCAATGTGATCAACATCGGGCTTCTCCATCATTGATAAAAATTGTCGAGCGTAGGTAGATAGAGATTCAACGTAGCGACGCTGACCTTCTGCATACAGGGTGTCAAAAGCTAATGATGATTTTCCTGAACCGCTTAAGCCAGTAATAACAATTAGCTTGTCGCGAGGAATCTCAATATCAACATTTTTTAGATTATGAGTGCGAGCACCCTGTACTATGATTTTATCCATTAACAATTCTGACTTTAATCTATTGTAAAGTCAGAATTGTAAAGCAACTGAGCGAAGGGTAAAGGAATTAAACTGCGCTTTCTTGTACTAGGTCTTCTAGATTGTCTTTAGCCCAGTTAACTGCTTGGATGCGGTTCGATACATCAATCTTTTTAAATAGGTTGTAAATGTGGGTTTTAACCGTATGCATACTCACACTTAGGTGTTCAGCTATTTCGGTATTAGTTGCACCTGTCGCGGTGAGGTTCAGTATTTGCTTCTCTCGTCGCGTCAGTAAATTAGCGTTGTGGGTAACCTTGCGTGGCTTGCTGCGGGTACGTTCGAGGTATTGTGCCAATATACGACGAGAAAGCCAAAACTCACCTTCAAAGATTGCAGTGATACCTTTTACAAGCTGTTGCTGTGAGCTTTCTTTGTAGAAGATTCCATTAACCATTGGCCAAGCCATTAAGCGTTCAATAGGGCTGCTTGATTGAGTATTAAAGAAGGCAACTTGGATGTTCTCGTTCTGATCGAATATTTGTTCTAGTAAATCTTGTAGGCGTTCAGGTCGTCCGCATTCAGCATCGATAAGTGCCAGAGTTTGACCTTCAAAAGCACTCCAGTCATTGCTCCATTCTGGAGTGCTTATTAATTGGCAATCTATATTGGTACGCTGATGTATGAAGCCAATTAATATAGAGTTTTGTAAGTTTTGTTGACCAAAAAGAATGATGCGTCTAGATGTTGTTGCTTGTTCCATATTACTGTCCTTGTAATTTGTATGAGCTTCCAGCTCGAGTAAAAATAGTTTACGCCATTTGCCTTAAATTACCATATTCGGAAGTGTCAAAGTGTGATTTTAAACGCATAAAATAAGAGTTTTTTATTCTTATTTGGATTAACTAGTTCTTTTATATTAGATATTGATACTGTTGATAAAATAGACAAAATAAAATTAGTGCAGGAGGGGTAAATTAATCTGCTAGAATAAGCCTCCAATTTTTTGTAATCAGCTCTAATGTCTCCAGTATCAATAATTTCAGGCACTGAAAAGCGTGCTATTGCTTCGTTAGCCTCTCTGTATGCATTACGCATGCTAGGCCTATTTATGGTTTTGCCCGTTATGGCGATTGCGGGTACTGATTTTGAAGGTGCAACACCGGAATTACTTGGTTTAGCAATAGGCGCTTATGGATTAAGCCAAGCCTTATTGCAGATCCCCGCGGGGGCGCTGTCTGACTACTTTGGCCGTAAGCCTATTATTGTTATTGGCTTGCTTATTTTTGCGCTTGGAAGTTTCATTGCTGCCAATGCCGATACTATTTATGGCATTATTTTGGGGCGCTTTTTGCAAGGGTGTGGGGCGATTGCTAGTGCGGTAATGGCGTTGGTCTCAGATTTAACTCGTGAAGAGCATAGAATGAAGGCTATGGCGTCAATTGGAGCGTCAATTGGACTTTCATTTTCAGTTGCGCTCGTATTGGGGCCTGTCTTAGTTCATTTTGGTGGTCTGCAACTCATTTTTATCGTTACAGGTATTTTGTCCCTGTGCGGTATCGGGTTGATGTTGTATTTTGTTCCGACTCCTGCGCGTAAGAGGCATCGTGACGGCAGTGCCATTATTAGCGAAGTTTTCAAGCAGTTGGGCAACGGGCAGTTATGGCCGCTTAATATAGGCATCTTTATTTTACATGCTTTGATGGTTGCTATGTTTGTGTCGATTCCTCCTCAATTGGTTCAAGCGGGATTAAGCTTAGATCAGCATGCTTGGTTATACTTACCCGTTTTATTGGTTGCCTTTGTTTTTATGGTGCCTTTTGTCATTATCGCTGAGAAAAAGCGCCAAATGAAAGGCATTGTGGTTGTCGCTTTAGGGATTATGATAATTGCTTTGATTTTGATGTCTCAGGCAGCAGGCGTTTGGGCCTGGGCTATTGCATTGGGTGTGTTCTTTTGGGCCTTTAATATTATGGAAGCGACGCTACCCTCTTGGTTAAGTAAGGTTGCCCCTGCGGGCGCAAAGGGCAGTGCAATGGGGATTTATTCTACCTTACAGTTTCTAGGTGCTTTTGTGGGTGGCTTAATTGGAGGCTGGTTAAATAACCACTTCGGTATTGAGGGACTATTCCTTATACTGGCATTAACTGTTTTTGCGTGGGCGATATTAGTAATCGTTACGCCAAAACCTGCGCATCTCAACAGTGTGCGGGTAGATATTCAAACTCAAGGTAGTGAAGATTCTTGCTATCTTGATGCCTTGATCAATCTTAGAGGTGTTGCCGATGCTATTTTAATAGCGGAAGAGCAAGCCATATATTTAAAAGTAGATGCCAGCGTTTTTGATTATCAACAAGCGATGGCAACCGTTAACTCATTGGGAGAATAAAATGGGCCGCAGTGTAAACAAAGTACAAATCATCGGTACGCTTGGGCGAGATCCGGAAATGAAATATCTGCCAAGTGGTAGTGCGGTCGTAACGGTTAGCGTAGCAACAGACGAAAGTTACAATGATAAAAACTCGGGTCAGAAAGTTGAAAAAACTGAATGGCACCGTATGACAGCCTTTGGTAAATTGGCTGAAATTATTGGTCAGTATTTAAAGAAAGGTTCTAAAGCCTACTTCGAAGGTAAGCTGCGTACAAATGAATATGAAAAAGATGGCATTAAGCGTTATTCAACGGAAATCGTTGTTAATGACATGATGATGTTAGATGGTCGCCAAGACGCTGGCATGAATGCAGGACAAGGTTTTGCAAATAATCAGCCGATGGCTCAATCACCTTCTGCAGCAATGGGTCAGCAACCAGGCGGTTTTGCTCCTCAGGCTCAACAGCCACAAGGCGGTTATGCTGCGCCTCAAGGACAGCCAGCACAGCGCCCAGCTCAGCAGCCTGCGCAAAGCTATGCCGCGCCTCAAGGGCAACCTGCTCAGCGTCCAGCTCAGCAACCACAGCAAAATTATGCCCAAGGTGCTCAACCACAATCAGCTGGTTTCCAACCTCCGCGCCAGCCAGCACAAGCAGCACCACAGCCTGCGAATAACTTTGATAGCTTTGATGATGATATTCCGTTTTAGTACTTGTATTAAAAAGCATCTTAGGTTGTAGTGTTTTATTAAAAGCCCTTATTTTATTAAGGGCTTTTTTTTGTCTATCGTTCCATTTTTTGCCTATTTTACAGGGCTAGCTTCTATCTTGGGTTTATATGCCAAATGCTAATAGTCATTGGAATAAAGTAAGAATCAAGACTAAGCTAAAATAGCGGTTGTGCATGAATGGAAGCAGTATGGCTATGGTAAAGAAGTCGATTACTTTATCACCTCACCCAATAAATTTTGTGCATTTAGAAGGCTCCTTAATATTTATAGTAGTCTAATTGCCTTTCTGTGCGGATTAAGGACGACCTTATTATCCGACTCTTTTTTCGACGGTAAGATATGTGGTGCTGGGTGTAAATAATGAAAATATTGCTAGTCGACGATGATCAGGTTGATAGAGCCCTCGTAATAAGAGCGTTGAAAAAAAGTAATCTAGACGTCCAGATTACTGAGGCTATAACCGTTGATCAAGGGCTCGAAATGTATTCGTCGAATGCATATGATGTTGTCTTGGTTGATTATCAAATGCCGCAGCGTAATGGTCTTGATATGATTGTAGAACTACGCCGTGAATCTAAAGATAATAGCACTGCAATCGTAATGATGAGTTCGTCAGAAGATGAGCAGCTTTCTCTCGATTCTATTCATGCTGGTGCACAAGATTTTTTACTCAAATCAGAGATTTCCTCTGCTCGCTTGAAAAGAGCATTGCTTCAAGCATCTACTCGTTTTGAACTTGAAAAGAAACTTTACAGTACCTATCAAACTGTTAAATCCTTAGCTGAAACCGATTCATTAACAGGCTTATCAAATCGTTATTTTTTTGATGAATCGCTAAAACAAGTGCTTGCAATTAATAACCGTAGTAAGAAAAAAGTCGCGTTATTACTATTTGATCTTGATGACTTCAAAATGGTTAATGATTCTTTTGGTCATGATGTTGGAGATATTTTACTAAAAAAAGTAGTTGCCAGGATCAAAGGTTGCTTACGTGGTAGTGAAACATTTGCACGCTTAGGTGGTGATGAGTTTGCGATCATGTTGGGTAACTTAGATAGTAGTGATCAAGCGGGTCAGGTAGCTAGGCGAATAATTTCTGTGCTGTATAAGCCCTTTGATATTGCTTCTACTTCTATTAAGGCAACCTTAAGTCTAGGGATTTCTTTATTTCCTGATAATGGCAAAACTAGCGAGGAATTATTTAAAAACGCTGATATCGCAATGTATCGAGCTAAAAAGAACGGTCGTAACCAAATATGTTTTTTTGAAGACGAAATGCAGCATAAGTTTCATAACCGTGTAAAAACTGAAGCCGAATTACGAGTGGCAATAGAAAGGGAAGAATTTCAGCTTTATTATCAGCCTGTAATCAATTCTAAAAATAATCAATTAGAAGGATTTGAGGCATTAATTCGTTGGAATATTGATGGGGAAGTTAGAACTCCAGATAAATTTATGAATATTGCAGAGGAGACTCGGCAAATACTTTCAATTGGTTTTTGGGTAATAGAAGAAGCCATTGCCATGCTGGCTATTTGGAATCAAAAGTATAACTGCTCTTTGACGATGGCGATTAATGTTTCAGCCCATCAATTATCTGATGTGGCTTTAGTTCAGCACCTAAGTGATTGTTTGAAACGACATAATGTCGCTGCGGAATTGATTGATATAGAGCTTACAGAAACTGCGTTATTTAAGGACACGAGTGAGACTCAAGATGTTATTGTCGGAATTAATGATTTAAATTGCCGTCTCTCTCTGGATGATTTTGGAACAGGATTCTCCTCCATTTCTCACCTTAGAAATTACCCAATTACTGTCGTGAAGATTGATAAAAGCTTAATGCCTCAGGGTAAGGATGATCTGAAACTTATTGCACTTATAGAAAGCATGGTCTCAATGGCTTCAATTTTAGGCCTAGATATAGTTGCGGAAGGCGTAGAGACAGAATATCAATTAATGCTATGTAAGCAATTTAATATACAGCATATACAGGGTTACTATTTCTCTCCTCCACTGAAGCAGCAGGATATCGAAGAAAAATATCTTGAGCGTTTAATAATTAAAAATTAGGGAAATATTATGCCTTTCATACTCAAAAATGGACGTTTGCATTGGATTCATTGGCTGATCGTTTTTCTATCCGTATTATTAACAATATCTGCTTGGTATATTTCAAAATCACAAACGGAAGAAAAAATTGAGCAGCGTTTTGATTTTCAAACTAGCCAATTGTTAGCATTGGTTTCTGAGAGAATGGCTCATTATGAAGATGCTTTACGCGCAGGTGTTGCAGCTGTGCATAGTAATGAAATAGGGGTTGATGCTAATAGCTGGAGACGTTTCTCAGATGCTCTTAAGTTGGATGAGAAATATTTAGGAATTAATGGTATAGGTATTATTTACCATATTCGTAATGAAAACATAAATGATTTCCTTGAAAAAGAACGAGAGCTTCGTCCTAATTTTAAGATACATCCCTCTCATTCGAAAAATGAATATTGGCCAATAACCTATGTTGAGCCAGTAAAAGGTAATGAGTTGGCAGTTGGCTTGGATATGGCTTTTGAGCAAAATAGATTTAGTGCTTCTAAGCAAGCTAGGGATGCAGCAGATACTCAAATTACTGGACCTATTACGCTTGTTCAAGATAATAAAAAAACCCCAGGTTTTTTACAATTCGTTCCCTTTTATGATAGTAAAGATATCAGTACTTTAGAGTTACGAAGGAAGCATTTTGTTGGTCATGTATATGCTCCTTTTATTATGAGTAAATTAATAAAGGGAACGTTAGAACAAAAAAGCCGTCACCTAATATTTAGTATTTATGATGAAGGTCAGCCTCTATATGATGAACTAAATGCAGAAAATCCTAGCTTCACTTCGGCCCCTTTATTTCGTAAAAACATTACTTTAGAAGTTTATGGTCGCACATGGGAATTTAACATACAAACAGCAAAATCTTTTAATAACGAAGTCGATACTCATCAATCAAGTTACATTTTTTTTGGTGGGGTTGTTATCGATTGTATGCTAATTGTATTGTTTTTATTATTATCAAATATTAATCGTAAATCTATTTTAGTAACAGAAAAGATTACCCAGAAACTTGAGGTTAGTGAAGAGTATTTTAGGCATATTATTGAAGCTGCTCCTTGTGGAATAATAATTATTAGTAGCAGAGGAATCATAGAAAAAATCAATCCTCAAGTTGAATTGCTGTTTGGTTATAAAGCAGATGAACTTCTAGGGGAAAGTATTGATATGCTGGTTCCTGATGATATTAGGGATAGGCATGCAGGACTTCGCGAAGGTTTTCATGAAGGAGAAGCTAAGCGAAGAATGGGTGTTGACCGTAAAGTGTTTGGACTACGACGTAATGGAGAAGAATTTCCTGCAGAAGTTGGTCTAGCAAACTTTAATAGTCCTGATGGTCGAAAAGTACTTTCGACTATTATTGATATGACTGAGTACGTCGGTGTTGCCAACGAGCTAAGGCGCAGCAATAAGGATTTAAATGATTTTGCGTATGTTGCATCTCATGATTTAAAAGCACCATTACGCGGAATTATGCAGCTATCTAGCTGGATTGAAGAGGATATATCAGAAATTGCGACAAATGATACTAAAGAGCATTTAGCCTTATTACAAAGTCGTACAGCTCGGTTGGAGAAGTTACTAGATGATTTATTAACCTACTCTCGAGTAGGTAGTCATCTCGGGGATATGAATACAACTGATGTTAAAAGTTTAGTTGAAGAAATATTTGCTTTGTTAAATCCACCGCCTGAATTTAAGTTAAGAATAGAAGGTGAGTTGCCAGTATTTGAAACATTAACAACACCACTCGAAGTCATATTTAGAAATCTGATTGGTAATGCCATTAAGCATCATGATAAGCCCAATGGTATTATTACGATATCATCAACAGAAAATTTGCATAGTTATCAGTTCAGAGTATCAAATGATGGACCTGGTATTAAGCCCGAACATCAAGAGCAGATTTTTGAAATGTTCAAAACATTAAAACCGAGAGATGAGGTTGAAGGCAGTGGAATGGGGCTAGCACTTATTAAAAAAATACTTCAATATCAGGAGGGGAGTATTGAAGTATTTTCAGATGGTGATAGGGGAGTTTCATTTGTATTTAGTTGGCCTAAGAAATTTACTAAGGGATTAGGATGAATAACAACAGTGGTAATTTTTATAAGCCCGCTTCTATTCTTTTGGTAGAAGACGATGATGTTGATGCAATGAGTGTTATGAGAGCTTTTGCTCGAATGAAAATTGCGAATCCAATCGTACGGGCTAAAGACGGGGTTGAAGCGTTAGAGATATTGCATCATGGTGATATCCAGCATCCGTATCTGATCTTGCTCGATTTAAATATGCCAAGAATGGGAGGGCTGGACTTTCTTAAAACATTACGTAGCGATCCTACGTTAGAAACCAGTGTCGTATTTGTATTAACAACCAGTAAAGATGATGAAGATAAAGTGGCGGCTTATAAGCAACATATTGCAGGCTATATTATTAAAGAAAAACTGGATCAAGGATTTGAACAGCTTGTTCAGATGCTTGATCATTATTGGAGGCTTGTTGAGTTGCCTGTTAAATAAGTTTAGGTAATACTTAAAAGCGTATATAAACTAAAGTAAGAATAGCTAATAGCGCTAGTAAATATGCCATTATGGACATATTTTATGAATGCATTATTTACTAGGTATTCGCAGTTATACCCACACTGAACCCATATATTTCTGTTAATATATGGGTTTTTTATGTGTTGCGATAAGCAAAAGTGAATGAGTTTAGGTTTATTATGAATACGCCAATAAATGAAGACGAAGAGAAGCATCAGAAGCGAATGGCCAAGAAAAAGGCCTTGATTGATGCGCGTATTGCTGCGGCACAAGAAGAACGTGGAATTTTGATTCTACTGAAAGGTAATGGTAAAGGTAAAAGCAGCTCTGCATTAGGCACTATGGCGCGGTCTTTAGGTTACGGTAAGAAGTGTGCTGTAATTCAATTTATTAAAGGCCGAAATGAAACTGGCGAGCAGAAATTTTTTCAAGACCATCCCTTAGTTGATTGGCATGTTATGGGACATGGCTTTACGTGGGAGACACAGGATAAATCACAAGATATTGCCGCCGCTAAGAAAGCCTGGGCATTAGCTGAAACTTTACTGCAAGATGAAACCTATGACTTCTTGTTATTTGATGAACTTAGTTACATGTTCAAATATGAATATCTGGATGTAGCTCCGGCTGTAAAGGCTTTGTTAGCAAGGCCAAAAATGCAAAACGTAATGATTACAGGCCGAACAATGGCGCTGCCATTACAAGAAATAGCGGACACAATTTCCACTGTCCAAGAAGATAAGCATGCTTTTCATCAAGGCGTGAAAGCACAAGAAGGAATCGAATACTAATGACTATTGAACTATTTTCTCTATTAATTACAGGATTGGGCTTAGGCTTATTGCATGCACTGGATGCGGATCATGTAATGGCAGTATCGGCTCTGAGTAATCGCAAGCCTAGCTTGAAGCGGACATTAAAATTCAGTGCTAACTGGGCTATAGGCCATGGCAGTGTATTAATTGTTTTAGGCTTATTGTTTTTTGGGTTGGGTATAGCGCTACCAGAAACGATTCAAAAGTTAGCTGAATCTAGTGTGGGCGTTTTATTAATCGCTTTGGGGCTGGCGTGTTTTTGGCAGTTCCATAAAGAAAAAATTGTGTTGGATAAGCATACTCATGATCATACGCATGGTTCAATAGAGCATACGCATTTGCATGTGACTGATCATGTGAAAGGCCATGTAAAAACTGAAGAGCAGCAAGCCGACAGCCCTGAACAAGTGAAAGAAGCACACACGCCTGTGATGGTTGGCGTGCTACATGGATTAGCAGGGAGTGCTCCAGCATTAGCCATTATTCCAGCAATGATGCAAACAAGCTTGCTAGAATCTATTGGCTATCTTGTGTTATTTAGCGCAGGTGTTTTATTTTCTATGGTCGCTTTTGGATTGGCATTTGGACTGGTACAGAAGAAGCTGCAAGAGAAGTCGGTACGTATTTTTAATTGGAGCCGAAAGCTAATTGCCTCATCGGCAGTTGGTATTGGTTTTTATTGGTTAGCACAGGCCGTTTAGCGTAAAACATAAAACCTTGTGCTCAATCAAAATGTATTGAATTGCGTACATTCAATTGAGCACATGGGTTTCATCGTATTAAACTAATTTCATCAAGCTATCTTTCGAATAGTCTTGAAGTTCATCTAAACGATTTTCACGTACTTTAATTACCCACTCAGGATCTTGAATTAATGCACGACCCACTGCGACTAATTCAAATTCATTTTTCTCTACGCGCTCTGCAAGCTGTGTAATTGAACTAGCCTCGATACCTGCTTGCGCAGACATTTCCATGCCGTGTTCAGCACCAACAAAACTTGTATTTAAGCCAACACTACCAACTGTGATTACAGGCTTTCCTGTTAACTTTTTAGTCCAGCCAGCTAGGTTTAAATTTGAATCAACAGGAGAATTTTCGAATTCTTTTTCCCAATAGCGACGTGTGCTGCAATGAAAAATATCAACTCCTGCATCAACTAGGGGCGTTAAGAATGCTTTAAGTTCTTCTGGCGTTTCTACTAAACGAGCATCATAGTCCTGCTGTTTCCATTGAGAGAAACGGAAAATAATAGGAAAATCTTTACCGACGCGAGCTCGAATAGCGCGAACAATTTCAACAGCAAACTTGGTGCGTGCAACTAAATCGCCACCGTAACTATCATCACGTACGTTTGTGCCTTCCCAGAAAAATTGGTCGATTAAATAACCGTGAGCACCATGAACTTCAATGGCGTCAAAACCGACATCTTTTGCATCGGCGGCTGCTTGAGCAAATGCTTCAACAACATCATCAATGTCTTGCTGGCTCATTGCGATACCATTCGGCTTGCCAGGCATGAATAAACCAGAAGGACTATGACCAGGTACTGAAGGGTCCGGCTCAACACCTTCTTTACGCACAGAACCAACATGCCACAATTGAGGGGCAATTTTTCCACCTTTAGCATGCACTGCATCAACAACTTTTTTCCAGCCCGCTAGCGCCTTTTCACCATGGATTGCGGGTACGCGAGGATAGCCATTTGCGGCTTTGTGTCCAACAGTTGTGCCTTCGGTAATAATTAGCCCTACTTCGTTCTCTGCACGGCGTTCGTAATAAGCAACAACCAAATCATTTGGAATGCCACCTGGTGAAAATGTGCGAGTCATTGGAGCCATAACAATGCGGTTGCGCAAAGATAGCGGGCCTAATTTAATCGGTTGAAATAGTGGGGATAAAGAAGTGCTCATAGTATTCCTATTCTTTTTGTTGAGTGGTTATTTTTAAGCGTGTTTTTAATTTACAAAGCGTTTAATTTTATAAGG
>Ga0115572_10001210_pt1 | contig 21251 bp, 18 predicted proteins | sample COGITO_mtgs_1206_FD_88681 | JGI IMG/M metagenome (GOLD analysis project Ga0115572, IMG submission 88681) | Pelagic marine microbial communities from North Sea - COGITO_mtgs_120607 | ecosystem: Environmental > Aquatic > Marine > Epipelagic | place: Germany:Helgoland, sampling site Kabeltonne... | reverse complement strand
CCCCCCGCCACCATCCGTTCGGCTCGAAGAGTCACCGGTTCGGGCATTGACATACTCCCAGCGTACGGAGCGTGTCAGACTATAAGCATGAGTGAACCCGAACAGTGGTACTGGGACCTCAGCAGGAAGCGCGCGGTTCGTGCCACTGCACGGGGGCTCGGAACCAACACCCTCGGCCCCTACAACTCGGAAGCAGAAGCCGAGAACTGGCAGTCGTTGATTGAAGAACGTAACGACAGCTGGGACGGCGACGACGCAGCGTGGACAACATCCGATACCGACGACCAGTGATCATGGTCGACGAGTCGCGCCGACTCGTCGACCTCCATCCGTCACTTCCGACGCCATGGCCGCCTCCACTAGCGTAACTAAGGATGAGCCGCCCTGTGATGATCTCTCCATCGGTGTTGCCCGCCGACTTTTCCAAACTCGGCGAGGAGGTCGCAGCGCTTGAAGCGGCTGGCGTCGACCTGATCCAGTGGGACGTAATGGATGGCCAGTTCGTGCCAAACCTCACGTTCGGACCCGATGTCATTAAAGCTGCGCGGCGCCACTGCTCGGTCCCATTCGAGGCTCACCTCATGGTCTATACGCCCGATGTGATGGCACAGGACTACATCAATGCCGGATGCTCCCGACTCATCGTCCACGCCGAGGCCTGCACCCACCTGCATCGCACCTGCGGCAACATCAACGAACTCGGCGCAGCGGCCGCAGTTGCGCTCAACCCCGCAACGCCTGCATCGGCCGTAGAGCACGTTCTCGACCTAATCGACATGGTGCTCGTGATGACCGTCAACCCCGGTTTCGGCGGTCAGGCCTACATCCCGACGATGGAGTCGAAGATTGCCGAGGTGCAGCGAATGCTCGAGGCCGCAGGGCGGGCCGACGACATCCACATCGAAGTCGATGGCGGCATCGGCCCGTCAACGATCGCTGGTGCAGCTGCAGCGGGTGCAAACGTTTTAATCGCCGGGAGTGCGCTCTACCGCGATCCGGAGGGCTTGGAACATGCGGTTAGCGACCTGCGAGCCCGGGCCGAAGCCGCCTACGTCTGATTTTGCCCCGACAACTCGGGGCGCTCATCGTGAAAGACGGAGCATTCCCCACATATGCGGGCCAGCCTCGGTGGCGGGATCATCGTCGAACGACGAAAATCGGTGTTCATGAGGGCCAGTCGGAATATCGAACTCGCTGTGAACCTCAAATCCGTGACGCCGGTAGTAGCCGACGTTGACGAAGGTTTCGGTTTCCAAGTGACACGGCAATCCTTCCGCATCTGCGCGTTCGAACATCGACGCCATCAGCGCCGCACCGAGCCCCTGGCGCTGCCAATCGGGGTGAGTGGCAAGCAACTGCAGATACCAATGATCTTGAGTCGGAGCGTGTTGGGCCAACAACGGGCCGATGATTGCGAGGCGATCGAGCAGCTCAGGCGATGGCGGCGCAAGCGACGGATCGGAGCTCTCTGGTGTCTCGGGCCGCCCAGGTTGGACCCAGACGGCCAGTGCGGCGACGTCGTCGGTGCACCAGACTTCGTTGTGTTCGACCCATCCGGACATCGCTCCACGCAAGACCTCGCCTCCATGTTGGAGATACTCGTCGTCGTCGGGGAAAATCCACCGCATAACCGGATCGCTTGCGAACGCTTTCACCGCCGTCACGCACAGCTGCACGAGGTCGGCTCGAGTCGCCCGGCGGATTTGCATGCCGGCAGCATAGATCGCCGACCCGGACGGGTGAGATGTAGATGATGTCGTACGAACACATCGCAACGTGCCCAGCTCGAGCGGCGATCGCCGGCAATCCGTCCGACGGCCACAGTGGCGCCGTGGTCTCAACGACCGTCCCAGCAGTAGCAGCCACAGTTCGGATCCAGACCAGTAAGCGATTTGAGGTCGCCGGCACCGATCGCGTCTACGCCTCGATCGAGGAACTGTCCGATCGCGTCGACGAGGAAGGATGTGGCGATGTCCAGCCGCTTGTCCCGGCGTCGTTGGCCGTCATGTACCGACTCCTCGACGCGCAGTTAAATCCTCACCTCGTCTATGTCAGTTCCACCATTCCGCGCTCGGTGGGGTTGGCCGGATCGAGCGCAATCGTCATTGCGACAATTCGGGCGATGATGGCCGCTCACATGGAAGCGCGGTGGGCTCGCTCGCTCGTCCGCGAGCTGGCACTCCTGGCGTCACTGGCCCTCGTCGCGGAACGCGAGATCCTCGGAATCAACGCTGGACTTCAGGACCGAGTCGTGCAGACATTCGGTGGAACCGTGGCAATGGAGTTCGGTCCCGACTCGATGGGAACACTGGGAGGGCTGGCCATTGGAACGTACAGACGTATCGGTCCGCTTCCGAGCGGATTTTTCGTCGCTTACCGTGCCGACGCCACGAGCAACAGCGGTCAAGTCCACTCGAACGTAAATCCTGGCGATTCGTCGGTTCGAGAGGCGATGCGTCGAGCAGCGCAAGCAGCACGAGCTGCGACCGACGCAATCGAGGGGGGCGACGCCATCGCCCTCGGTTCGGCAATGGACAAAACGTTCGACCAACGTGCGTCAGTCATGGTCCTCGAACCCAAACACGTCGAAATGATCAAGGTGGCACGAGCAAACGGCGCGTCCGCCAACTACACGGGCTCGGGTGGCGCAGTCCTGGTGTTCGCCCACGACAACGCTGCACGCACTGCGCTTGCCGCCCTCGGTTGCGGCATTATCAACCTCTGAGGAAGGTGGCGGCAAACGCCTCCGCAGAGTCCACTGCCGATTGCGCTTTAGTCGCCAATGCTTACAGGATCGCTAAGTTTCGAAGCATGCGAACATCTCACTTCTTACTTCCCGCCGGCAGCTCAATTATTTTGTTGTTCTCAGGGTGCAGCAGCGATGACAATAATCAACCCGGCCTTGCGAACCCTGCGTCGGTGTACTGTGCGGAGCAGGGTGGCAGTACGGAGATTGTCGGTGAAGACGATGGCGAAGTCGGCTATTGCAACCTGCCTGATGGCACTCGCGTTGAGGAGTGGGAGTTCTATCGAAGCCGAGTCACAACTCCGTGAACCAGGCAACGAGCGCTTAGAGGGCCTGATGGCGTTTTCAATTTCAACGGTGCCATCGCCGCAACCGCAGTGACACCGTTGGTCCTGCCACTTGTCGGCGTCATGAGCGACCGTTCGACGTTATGGATCCTGATCGTTACCCACGGCCCGTAACTCGGCGTCTACTTTTTAATTTTGTCCGCATGTTCTTCTGCAGCCACTCCATCTTCGACTGCGGGAGTTTTTTGTTGGCTTCGAAGGTGCCCTGATGTTCTCCCACGCAGTCTTGTTGCTGTTGCTAAGTCACTTCGATGTTCGCAGGATTTGAGTTTCAAAGTGGGACCGATTTGGTACTCGGCTATGCCCACTGTTCTGGTTCCTGTTGGTCAAGGTGTTGGTGAAGACCCACGTTCGTCCACGTGACTTCATGATGAGCAGCGACGCCAAACCGGCTGATCTCGCTGTGCGCCTCAGAGTCGCCACGCTTGGCGTCCTGTTTCATCGGCATTGACTTGCCGTCCGTAAGGAAACTTACGCAGGCAGCCGAATTTCGGACTCCACATTTCCTCTGTTCCGTTCCTAGTCAAAGTAAACATTGAACGAGGCATCAAGATCAGGCTTATCTCCATACCTGCGCACATAGCTCAGCCGCTTCTACGAAACCGCAGAGCTGACCACACTCGATTCTCAGAGCAACGACTCCTCGATGTGTTCGATCTGGCTTCTGAGGCCCTCACGGGTCTCTTCGAGAGTTTCAGCCGTCACAGCGGTCTTGTCCAGAACGATCTCGGCAGTGCACGGAGCGTCTTCGGTAAAGCGCTCGGCCACCATCTGATCAAGTTTTTGAACTCGGAGCGGTCCGACTGCAAGTGCTCGGTCGACGGGATCTCGAACCTCGTCGGTTCAGCCAGAAGGCCCACAGCTGCAGCACCGTGCTCCTAAACAAGCGACTAACGATAACCCCGCGATGACGTACTGGGAATCGGTGCCGTCGTCAGGCCCGGGCATTCCAACAACCACAGAGATAATCGCAATCAACAGCGACGAAGTCATTGCAAATATCGGCCACCGCCATCGCGACAGCCACGCGCGAATCGGACGCGAGATTTGATGGTGCCGAGCAGGAGGGATCTGTGGAGTACCTCATCTGCGACTAATCCCGGGTCGATGTAATGCGGCGAGGGTCGAATGCTCAAAGAGCTACCTGCGATGTCTTAGGTAGAAAACTTTTGTTGTACCCCTGAGAGGCTGTCGACGGCCAGGCATCTCTCGCGCAAAATCACACTCTCTTTCTCAAAAAACTTTGTTTCGGCGTGTGCGCTGAGGGCCAAGAAGGTCACCCTCCCAACATACGAAGCCGTCCCCTGATTGCGTCCCGGGGTGTGGTGTAGGAGGATCGCATGACCCACCTACACCACACCTTGGGACGCGATCCACACCGTGGAGCGTTGGGCCCCTGAGAGCTGTTTAGCTCCGCACACGTTCGTGTCTCAGGCCGCAAAACGGTCTGGCGAGGGCGTCAGTCGGGGCCGTGAAACGGGCTCCTACGCGCTTATGACACACTTGGACATGTCTAAACGTCTGGCTATCGCTCTTGCTTGCCTGTCTGCTCTGTTCGTCTCCGCATGTGGTGATGGGAAGGATTCATCCGACGACGCACGGGTGGACGCGCTCGCAGCGCTTCTCCAAGAGGGCTGGGAAGAGGACGCCCGTGTGAACTGGACCGACGGTGAGCGCCGGTGCTTGGTTGGCGAAATGGTTGCTGGCCTCGACGACAACGTGGTCGATGAGCTCATCACCGGAAACACGTTCAACGACCCTCCGCCAGGGGTAATGCTGGTGATGGCCGACGCCATGTTTAACTGTGTGAGCGTGTCGCAAATGATGGTGGACCTGATGGTTGCCGACGGCGCAACGCAAGAGGAAGCCGAATGTTTCGCCAACGGGTTCGACGAGAAGTTTATGAAGATGATGGTGACCAGCGACTTGACCGGTGAAGAGCCCTCTCCTGAGGAAGAAGAGGCGGTGATGGCCGGTTTCTTTGAAGTGATGATGGCCTGCGGCGGCTGACGACCGTGTCGTTGCTTGACTAGTCAGTGGTCTTTCCCGCGTAGCGAACTGGCTGGGGCCAGTTGACCATCGAACCCGTTTCGGAGCAACAGCCCGCCACCCTGCACTTCGTCGAGTTGCACGTTTAACGCCTCGCGCACCCAATCAGGCAGCACGATGACTCACACCTCGAGACGCTTGGGCAGCGGGAACGACGCCACACCGTCGATCACTGGCAACACAGAAGCCGCGGCCCTATCGGACTAGCGGCCCCTGCGTTTTGGTAACAGCGTTCTACCGGACGCAGTCACACAGAGTCAGATAAAACTTTAGTGGTAGAAGTTCTGTGAAAACGCCACAGACTTCTTTCGTATCTATCGTAGCCCCGTAGCCCCGTAGCCCCGTAGAGCGGTAGACCGCCAGACCCGGTTACGGCCGGGGTACATCCCCACCTCGATACTTCGGGTCAATCGTCTGGAGCTGTAAAACCTGACGACTCTTTCATTTTCATGGTCGTCAAGTTTCACGTCCGAGCCGGCACCAAGGTGCGACCCGACACAGCGGCCAGGTCGTGGCGTTTGCCGCAGGAAAAGCTCGTTGAACAGACATTCAAAGGCGGATAATTCACGCATCGTGCGGTGATGACACGACGAAAAACCCGGGCAAATCAAAATTGCCGATTGGAGCTTTGCGCTCGATGAAGTGCGTTCGATCGTCGTCGACGGCACTGAGCCGTCCGCAGGCTCAGGCGTCTACGAAATCCGAGTCGTCGGCACCCGCCGGAGCATTGGTTTTGGAACGGTGCGCGCGGACTGCGCTGTCGTGGACCGAGAAGTCAAGGGAGGCCTCGTCGACGCCTGCGGACTCAGCGTGATCGGCGTGAGCCCGCACGCGAGCTGCGCGATAATCACCGCTCGGAACTACCGCAGCCCGCCCGAGTGCGAAGATCCCACGGAACCCGATGTCGATCATTCGGCGCAGGAGAACGAGTCCGACGAGTACTATGCCGACGATCACGGCGGGAACTGCAATCGTCGCCACCAACAGGCTCTTGTCTTCGATCAACGGCGTGAGAAGTCCGGTCTCAAGCGGCGTTCCGTCAACATTGATGGTCTGGACCGGGTCATCGACGACCGGACAAACGGTCTCGGAATCGTCGAGCCCGACCACAGCGTCTCCGCCGAACAACTGGGGCTCCGGAGATGTCTTCGACGTAAGCGCGCCGATGCCTTTATCGAACGCCGCGGAAACGAGATACTGCTCTCCGATCCTGAGGTACTGCGAGTCGGGCCCATAGCGCACGTCAATGAGGCCATCGACCGAGAATCGTGCGGCGTTGCCGTCACGAATCTGATCTATCTGCCAGCGAACCGTGCCCTTTTCGACGTATTCGTCCTTTGCGAGCACCGTCCCGACAAACGCGACGTCCGCCGGGGCTACCTGCGAACAACCCGCCGGCATCTGGATGAGCGCCGAAGGGTCCGTCCCAACGTCCTGCGACGGCATCGGACCTGGCGGCTTGGCAGTGGCCGCCGCGGGCAACGACATAGCGACAGCTGCAATCAGCCCAAGGACCGCGGCCCTCCACCACTTCATAGCGTCTAGGCTACTGACACGGTTGGAGCCGAGAACGGCACCCCTCGGATCAACGCCCCGAGAATCTCGGGGGACGCTTCTCGACGAAGGCTCTCATCGCCTCGGACGTGTCCGCAGTCGAGAAGTTTACCGTTTGCGACAAGCCTTCGTCGTCAAGTGCTTCTTCCAGTGTCACATTCATCGAGTTGTTCAGAAGGCGTTTCGACATAGCGAGGGCAATCGGCGGCCCAGAAGCAAGCCGTTTCGCCCAATCGTCGACGAACGCGTCAAGCTCGCTGCCTGGCACAACGCGGTTGACGAGGCCAATAGCCTCGGCTTCCTCGGCGTCGATAATGTCAGCGAGCAACGCGAGTTCCTTTGCCTTGTGGAGCCCGACGCGCCGGGGCAACAGAAACGATCCTCCAAAATCGAGGCTCAGTCCACGCCTAGCGAAGATCTCCGAGTACCGAGACGTCTCGTCGCCAACGACCAGGTCGCACGACAATGCCATATTCAGTCCAGCCCCGACTGCTACGCCACGCACCTTGGCGATCGTCGGCTGCGGAAGTCGATTCAGTGTGAGGCAGATATCCGTGATGTTGCGCATCGATGCAAGCTGATGGCGAGGCGGGTCGTCCGAAGCCGGCTCAGCCGTGTTGGCGCGCTCGTCCATTCCGCCGACATCGGCGCCGGAACAGAAATCCCCACCGGCGCCCGTGAGAACGAGGACACGATCGCGAACGCTGTTATTGATCTCTCGAAACACCTGGAGCAATTCGCTCCACATAGTTTCACTAGCAGCGTTCTTGCGGTGTGGTCGGTTCATCGTGACGGTCACGATGCCGTCCTCACGTTCGACGATCAGGGTGTCTCGCGTGTCAGTCGGCATCCTGCGGACGATACTGAACAAGGTGGGCTACAACCCGTACCGGAAATTCAATGCGAAGCCGACTGACTACGTTCTTGTGGTCGTGGCGATCATCATTGCCCTTGCGGCACTCGGCTGGGCGATCCTCGGCTGAGACCGAAGCACGACCGAACAGCACGCAGACCGTATTGCCTCGTGCTACACGATAGTGATCGCTGCAACATCGGACCGGATGCGGTTGCGAAGCCCTCGACGCCGATCGAGGTAGTCGAACTCGCCACTGCTTGTGCGGATCGACAGCGGCTGATGTCGGGCTGCAGCGATTGCTTTGACGAGCCCTAACATCGCTGAACGCTGCGATGCCGTCGCTCTCGACGACGAACTCGAAACGGTCATAGACAATCAAGCGCATCGCGTTTGTTTACTCCGATGCCACAGTCTTGCCTGTCCGTGGAGCCCGGCCTGGCAAGACGCCTACTCAACAGTGGGCTCACCCGATACACGCTGCGATAACCGACGGACCTTCGTACGCAAACGTCAGACTCAAATCGTTGCCAGTTTCCTTGCGCGTTCCCCAACTGCTCCCGCCTGTTCCGAACCGGCGCTCACAGTGTGCGAGGAGCCACAACCGAAAGCTGCCACAACCGCCGACGCCGGCCGGACGGCTCAGGTCGCGGCCCGCTTTCCGCGTCGGGCCGACCGGTGCGGTACGTACCTGCAGGACGTCAACGCAATGTTGCGCCTCGCAGATCCGACGACCGCGTCATCAATGATGCGTTGCAATCCATCGACATCAACGCAGGAAACGGGCGGCTCAACTCCCAGTCGAGCCGGTGAACGGCAATGCGTGTCAGGTCCATCACAACCCAACGACTGGGCAGAAATCGGACGGCGACTTATGGCCGTCAAGCCCTACGTCTGAGGCCGCGCAGCCAATAATCTCACCACAATGATTTCGTTACCGCCCCGCTGACACGGATTCGACAGGAAACCCGACGCAACGAAGGACAGCCCCTAGCGGAAGCGTTACGAGGCGATGTATTTACCGAGGAGCGAAGTTGTTCGCTCAAGAGAAGCGTTAAGAGCGTTCCGATATGGAGGGCTGAGGTCAACCCGTGCCAGTTCCGTCAGGACGTCCCTAATGACCCAACCCCTATCCCTGTCTACCCACGTTGGCCGGACGATTGGATCGCCGACAGACACGCTGGGCGGCGATCCCGGCGCCTCAGCTGTCTTGATAAGCTCAAATTCGACAATCATTCCGTCTTGTGATTCAGCGGGGTACCATTGACTCTCCCGCATATTTGACAACGAGTTTCCCAGTCCAAAAACGACCCATACTCCGTTAATTTCCTCGATTGGTTGAATCACGTGAGCGTGGTGACCAATAATCAAATCGACAACCCCGCTCCCCGCAATTGATTCCGCTAACTGTCTCTGCTCGGAGTTCGGTGTCTGAAGGTATTCCGTACCCCAATGAAGGCTAAGGATAACTATCTCTGCTCCACTTTGCTTAGCTTTGGTGCTTTCCGAGAGTATCTGGTCGACGTCGATCAGGGGGGATCTCCACCTTTGATCGGAAGATACATTTAACCCGTTGTACCCGTAGGTGTACGACAGATGAGCGACACCGGTTCCGTCCACATCAAATACGGTTGGAACTGATTCCTCTAGCGTTCGCGCCATCCCAGACTGCGCGACTCCGTTCGCTTCGAGGGCCGCAACGGTAGTGTCAATACCTGCGACGCCGCGATCGAAACTGTGGTTGCTGGCGGTCGAGCACCGGTCATACCCAGCGCTTGCTATGCCCTCAGCGATTTCTCGCGGAACTCCATACAAGGGATATGTTGTGAGCTCCTCACCTGGCGGAGCAATCGGAGTTTCTAGGTGGCAAATCGCAAGGCTTGACTCGGCAATTACTCCACCTATATCGGCGAACATTGGTGCGAAATCGTAGCCGGATCCGCTGGCGTTTATCGCCGCTTGATTCCAAAGGGGGCTGTGAGGAAGGATATCGCCAGTAAACGATATTTTAGTGGTTTTCGGGGGCGTATTTTCGACAGTGTCCGCGGAAACGGCGGCGGTGGCAGGAGTGCGTCCATCGTGATCAACGTATCCGTTTTCGGGGTGAGTCGGTGCGGCACTCGTACTCCGGGATTCGCTGGCATCACTATTCACGCAAGCAACGGTGGTCAGACACAAGATGATTGTTAGGGCTACGAAAAAATGTGCGGAACAAGGTCGCCTGGGGGCTCGCCACTGACACCGTGTGCGGCGGCGCATTGATGCAGTCGGCTCCACGGAGTTACTTTACGCACCCGGACACTGTGGTACTGCCTTGCGGGTATGCCATGGCGTCAATGGAGGGGCAACGGCGACCGCCGCGTCGTGCCGCATGTGTGGGTCGCTGGGGGCGGCGAGGGGGACGAGGACGACAGCGACCAAGGGACGTCCAGGCCTTTCTGCAGCACACAAGCGCTTACGGCTCTCGGCTGCCGATGGCCTCATCAAGACGCTTGCGCTGACCAGCCTGACAGATCGTTCTCACTTCACTACCGATGGCGTCGACGGTGCTGTCGCTGGTCTCAGCGTCGACGCGGAGGTTTGAGGCTGGAGAACCACAGTTGGTGGCGGGCGAGTTGGTGCAAACGTCAAGCCAGGCCGCTGTGAATGGTCGATACAGAACAAGAAGAGCTTCGGAGCGCTATCCACGGGGGCTAGAGATTCGTCAGGCGTTCCAGGCCCGTCGAGACCTGCGTTGTCGGGTAGCGCAATTTCTGACACAAACTCTCATCGACGCATCGACTACCGGGAGTGCCCTGGGCCCAACCTCGTCTTTGCTGTCGACTCAGTGCAAAGCACCGCTGGCCACGCTGGTATGCGCAGCACTTCCCTCCAAAATGGTTGCCTCTCCTCCTCTGCCAACAATGGCTTCTGCCGCAGCAGTTGCGCAGCGCTTGAGCGCTCGACGTGGACGACGATCATGGGCGCGCTGGGTTTCCCTGACAAACGGCGGCCGCAAAATTGGCATCTCGTTGCAGTTGTGCTGGTTGACCGGTGAGCGCAAAAGTTATTCCGGAACAGCTCGATCGGTCGACGCCAACGCTCACACGATGTGTTACGTGCTGAGAGGCTTTCACGCCCGCAGTCGTGAGTCGTGGCCCCGTCGTCGTGCTAGCAGCGACGCAGTGCTCGTCAACATGAACAATCTGAGGTTCCCACCTTTCGGCGAGATCGACCCGGAGCACAGGGCTGTCGGCGAGGACGTCGAACGAATCCGAGTCGCTGTGATCACCCCGCTTGACGTCATCGCCCCAGCCGGCGGCGCTCGTACCGCCGTCCGCTTGTTCTTGCGGGCACCTACTTCGCAGACCACCGCTTCTACGAAGCAGGCGAACGCACTGTCGACGTCGACAGCTTCAGGCCCCATGCCATCATCACGCTGGCGAACTTATTGGCCGCTATTTCGGCCGTCGCGGAAAGCCAGCTGACGCAACTGGCAAAATCTGTCGTTTCAAGTAGCCGTTCACCCCAAAGTTGTTGACGTCGTTCGTCGGCGGCAGTGCCTCAACAGTCGGATGGGGGCCGCGCGTAGGACTTCCATCCGCCATACATTTCGACATCCCCATCGCCCCTTGCGATTGAGTCAATCTGGTCAGCCGACGGCACCGGCACCATACAACCTAGAAGCGTCATCAGAACTCTCTTCTAATATGTGCGGCGACTGTTGGTCGAGACGTCAACGCAAAAGATGTTGCCCTGAGGACCGTGGCAGCTGCGGCGTAGCCGATTGCACAACTCCCTCGCAAGGCGCCGCAAGAGTCAACTTGAACTATTTCGCTTCCCCAACAAATAGAGGGCCTGTTGCGTCGCCACAAGGGGCGCCCGCGAGCCACATAACGACGAGCTCCACCGGGAATACTCAGGATGGTGTGTACTGCTGATCCAGATCGCTTATCAAGAACGTCAAAAAACAGCCCCGAGTTTGATTCGCCGGGTGACAGACCCTGTGCCCTCCGAGAGGTTTAGAAGTCGCGCTTTTCGCGGATCTTTGCGGCCTTACCCTTGCGGTCACGCAGATAGTAGAGCTTGGCCCGGCGAACATCCCCGCGCTTCACGACTTCAATCTTCTGAACGGTGGGCGCATGCAGAGGAAAGGTGCGCTCGACACCGACGCCGTAGCTCAGCTTACGGACCGTGTAGGTCTCCCGCAGCCCTCCACCCTGGCGTGCGATAACGTCGCCCTGGAAGATCTGGACGCGCTCCTTTCCGCCTTCGACGACTCGCACATGCACCTTGAGTTCGTCACCCGACTGAAAGTTGGGAATGTCGTCTCGGAGCGAGTCGGAATCGATGAAGTCGGTGGCTTGCATGGCGTCTACCTGCTGGATCAAGTGAAGAGTGGGCCTGCAACCTTCGGGTGGCCGGCATGCCCCATCGAGGCCGATGGAGACCCTCAATGATACGGGTCGGAGGGGAACTCTTCCAACAACACCCGTTCATCAGCTGTTAGACCACCGCGCGTTTCGATCAGGTCTGGCCGCTCGCGAAGCGTCCTATGAAGTCGTTGAGCCTCACGGAAGCGCTCAATGCGGACGTGGTTTCCGCTCCGCAGGACCTCGGGCACGACCCATCCACGGAAGTCGGCAGGGCGCGTGTACTGAGGCTCCTCTAGAAGTCCGTTCAAGCCAAAGCTCTCGGTGATCGGGCTGACGACATTGCCCATTGCGCCGTCGCGCAGTCGAGTCACCGCTTCAATGATGAGACATGCCGCCACTTCACCCCCACTCAGCACGACGTCACCCACGCTGACCTCCTCGTCTACGAGGTGACGGCGGACTCGATGATCGACACCCTCGTATCTTCCGCACAGCAGACTGAAGCCATCAGTGACAGCGAGTTCGTCGGCCATCGCCTGGTCGAAACGGCGACCGCCTGGACTCATCAGCAGCAATGGACGGGGCGGGTCGGTCGACTCGATCGATGCGAAGACCGGCTCGGGCTTCATCACCATGCCGGCTCCACCACCAAAGGGCGCGTCATCGACGGTCCGATGAATATCGGTCGCCCGATCACGGATGTTGTGACATCGCAAATCGAGCAAACCTCCGGAGCGCGCCTTGCCAAGCAGACTCTCAGAACAGAAACTATCGACCAGCCCGGGAAACAACGAGAACACATCAATCCGAAGAACCTGTCGGCCGGCGGCAGCCTCAGTCATCGTCGAGCACCAACATTCGGTGTCATCGCCCGGCGTCATCGTTGAGCTCGAATAATCCGTCAGGAACATCGACCGCAATCAATCCATCAGCCATCGAGACGACGAAATTGATAGGGACAAGCGCGCCGGTGTCGAGTTGAAGGATCTCGGCCGCAGGATTTGCTAGGACCGCCGTGCACACGCCACGGTCCAAACCGTCTTGATCGACAACATGCTGCCCGATCAGTTCGTGCACCCACAGCGCGTCCGGATCATCGATCGGGGCGGCGAACAATTCAGCATTCGTCCATCGCTCTGCCGAGGTGCGATCGGAGATCTGGTCGAATAGGGCGATAATGCGACCATTGCCTGCAACGCGGCTCGACTGAATCGTCAATTTTTCACCTCGAGCGAACAGCTCTGCGCCGGCCATGACACGCTCGCTGCGATCGGTGGTCAACTGGACGAAAATCTCACCCTTAAGCCCGTGCGGGCGGCGAAGGTGCCCGACGGCCAACCAGCCTTTAGGGGGGCCAATGCTGCGGCCAGAAGGCCTCATCGGGGCTCTCAGTCGAGGAACTCGATGTCGATTTCGACATCGTCCTTGCTGGCGGCTGCACGAGTCACCGTCCGAATGCTTGCCGCAGTGCGGCCACGGCGGCCAATAACTCGGCCGAGGTCGCCGTCGCCAACGCGCACGTTAAGCGCAGGACGCTGACCCGATTCGTCAACCTCAACGGTCACCGAGTCAGGATCATCAACAATCGACTTCACGATGTGGGTCAACACAGCAACAGCCGTGCCGGCGAATTCGATGTCCGAGTTGTCACTCACTTCGACGCCTTGGAGGCTTCGAACTGCTCCATGGCTCCCGAGATCTTAATGATCTTGGCGACCCTCTCGGTAGGCTGGGCACCCTCGGAGAGCCACTTGACAATCTTGTCGTTGTCGACGTTGATTAATGACGGCTCTTCACGCGGATTGTACTGCCCTAGAATTTCGATGAACCGGCCATCACGGGGCGAACGGGCGTCCGCCGCAACGATGCGGTACTGGGGCTGCTTGGTCTTGCCGACTCGCGTGAGTCGCAGTTTCACTGCCATCTTTGATCGTCACTCCTGGGATCGAAATCGAGAACGTCGAAAGGCTAGCGCCCGCAGCTTCGTTCCCCTCCTACCTCGGCAGGCCTGGTAGCCCGGGCATACCCGGAAGACCCGGAAGGTTCGTCCCGCCATCTTCGAGATCAAAGCCGGAGGGCATGCCCTTTCGTCGCTTTGGCCCGCCCTTGCCCTTCTTGCCCTTTCCCCCAGGCATACCGCCACCGAGAACGCCCATCTTTTTCATCATCTTTTGCATCTCGTCGAACTGCTTGACCAGCCGATTGACATCGCCGACCTGCGTGCCGGATCCGGCGGCAATACGCGCTCGACGGCTGCCGTTGATGACCTTCGGGAAGGTCCGCTCCTCCATCGTCATTGATCGAATGATCGCCTCGATCGGCTTCAGGTCGTCGTCGTCGAGGTTCGCGTTCTTCAGTTCCTTTGGGATGCCAGGCATCATCGACATAAGACTGCCGATTGATCCCATTTTTTTGATCTGCTGCATCTGATCGAGGAAGTCGTCGAGGGTAAACCGCCCCTCTATCATTTTCTGAGCCGCTTGTTCGGCTTGATCCTGCTCAAACGCACGCTCGGCCTGCTCGATTAGGGTGAGCACGTCGCCCATACCGAGGATCCGACTCGCCATCCGGTCGGGGTGAAATTGCTCGAACTCGTTGAGCTTCTCTCCCGTCGAGGCAAACGCGATCGGCCGGCCGATGACTTCCTTGACCGACAGCGCCGCGCCACCGCGGGCGTCGCCGTCCATCTTCGACATGATCACGCCGTCGATCTTGAGCGTGTCATGGAAAATTTCGGCGGTCTGGACGGCGTCCTGGCCGGTCATCGCGTCGATCACGAGGAATGTGTAGTTCGGGTCGACCGCTCCGGAGATCAGGCGAACTTGCTCCATCATCTCGGTATCAATCGACAGCCGGCCGGCTGTGTCGACGATCAGCACATCACGACCAAGACGTTTTGCTTCCTCAAGCCCTTGATACGCAGTCAAAACCGGATCCGCAGGGTCCGAGTAGACTGGAACATCAATCTGAGCGCCCAGGGTCCGTAACTGCTCCACGGCGGCGGGGCGCTGAAGGTCGGCGCCCACGAGGAGAGGCTGACGCCCCTGGGCCTTGAACCACGCTGCGAGCTTGGCGGAGTTGGTGGTTTTGCCGGAGCCCTGCAGGCCGGCCATCAAAACAACTGTGGGTGGCTTCGCCGCAAACTGAATCGAAAGGCTCTCACCACCAAGAGCACGAGTTAGCTCGTCGTTGACCGCTTTGACAACTTGCTGGCCCGGGTCAAGCGCCTTCGAGCGCGTCGCACCGATGGCGTGCTCGCGAATCCGGTTGCAGACCGATCGCACCACGGTCACATTCACATCGGCTTCAAGGAGCGCCGAACGGATTTCCTTCATGACCTCGTCGACATCGGCCTCGGTAAGGCGACCCTTACCACGGATCTTCTTGACGATGCCTTCGAGCCGGCCGGAGAGATTGTCGAACATACGGCGCTAACGATACCGGCCGCCTCCCGGCCCATCCCAGACCCGGTCCGACGGCTCATCAAGGATGGCGAACCTGCGCTACCTCTCGAAGAGGGCGCCGACAAAATCGTCGGGCTTGAACGGGATCAGATCGCCGATGGTCTCGCCGATGCCAACCAATTTGATAGGAATCCCGAGATCGACCTCGATGGCGAACACGATCCCCCCCTTTGCCGACCCGTCGAGCTTTGTCAACACAACGCCAGTCACATCGATTGCTTCGTTGAACTCTTGCGCCTGGATCAAACCATTCTGACCGGTTGTGGCATCGATCACGAGCAACGTCTCAGTCACCTCGCCCACACCCTTCTCGGCTACTCGGCGGACCTTCTTCAACTCGTCCATCAGGTTCGACTTCGTGTGGAGCCGTCCGGCGGTATCGGCCATCACAAGATCAACGCCCATGGCGGCGGCCCGCTCCACCCCGTCGAAGATGACCGAGCTGGAGTCGCCTCCCTCCGCACCACGGACGAAACCGGCGCCCGAGCGGTCGGCCCACGTGTTCAACTGCTCAGCTGCGGCCGCCCGAAACGTGTCGCCAGCGGCGAGAAGGACCGTCCGACCGTCGCTGATCTGCTGATTCGCCAGCTTGCCAATCGTCGTGGTCTTGCCAACACCGTTGACTCCCACGAACATCCACACGTTCGGCTCACCGTCGCCACGGGTCGCAAAGTTCAGACCGCGCTCGGTCCCACGCAGTCGGTTCGCCATCTCGTCCTGCAAAGCATCAAGCAGTTCCGTGGGCTCGGTGATCTCCTTGGCCTGCACGCGCTCTCGGAGACCTCCAACAAGTTCCCCGGTCATCGCCACCCCAACATCGGCGCGAAGCAGAGCCTCTTCGAGATCCTCGAAGCTCTCCTCGGTGATTCCGCTCCGGCCGAGTACGCCGGAAAAAGCACCAGCGAAGGTCGAACGAGCCTTCGCCAGCCGTTCGCGCAGCGTTCCCGGCGCAGGTTCGGGCTCGACCTCAGCCTCTGTTGCCACGTCGATCGACGTGACCGCCTCTCGCTTCTCGAGGATCGTTCCGGATTTGAGTCCGGACTGGCGATCGGTCGTCGGCGCCGACGGCGGAAGTTTCCCCTGATCACGGCGGTTGAGGACGACGACGCCAACACCGAAGATCAGAACGAAGGCAAGCAGAACGAGCAGGAGGATTTCGACGGTACCCATGTCGACCTGACGCTACCTGGCGACACATCCAGCAACCCGCACGCCGCCGCATCGCCGCAAAAGCGCCCAAGAACCAACACTCCCGGGTTTCGGGAGGGGGACTTGCTGCGCCGGCTAAGCCGTATCCAAATTTGACGTTTAAAGCTCAACGAGGGATTGCAATCCGGTTTCGCAGTCGATCCAAGATCAGACGTCAGTCCTGGCCGGACTTGGCGAGGTCGCCTTCTCGGTGACGACCTTCGACGACCCGCCGGGCTGCATGCTTACCCCAAGCAGGCAGTCCCCCGCCTCCATCGTGCGCTTTTGGTGAGACACAATGATCAACTGCGCGTCCTTGCGGAACTCCTGGATTAGCCCAAGGAAGCGGTGGAGATTGACGTCATCGAGCGCCGCTTCTACTTCGTCCATTACGTAGAACGGGGACGGGCGCGACCGGAACACTGCGAACAGGTAGGCCAGCGCAGTCAGCGACCGCTCCCCACCCGACAGCAATGACAACTTCTTGATGTTCTTGCCACTCGGCTTCGCCTCAACCTCGATCCCTGTGTTCAACAGGTCGTCAGGGTGGGTCAACTTCAGCTGTCCCTTCCCGCCGGGAAAGAGGAGCGCAAACAGCTCCGTGAAATTTGCGCTCACGTCAGCAAATGCTGCAGCGAAAACGTTCTGAATCTCGGCGTCAACGGCGGCGATCACCCGAGCGAGCTCGCGTCGCGTGGACCGGACGTCTTCGAGCTGTTCCTCAAGGAACGTATGCCGGATCTGGAGTTCGTTGAACTCCTCAAGCGCGAGCGGATTGATCGGTCCGAGGAGTCGAAGCTCGCGTTCAAGCTCACGGACTCGACCAGCAGGCGACGCCCCCTCGGGGATCTCCGGCATCTCAGCGGCCTCGGCAACCGCCGGCTCGATGTCAAGTTCCCGTCGAAGGGTTTCGATCGCCGTCTCGAGCCGCAACTTCGCTTCTGCCTCTTCGAGTTCGGCTCTCCGCGCCCTCTCGCGGGTGACGTCGAGCTGCTGCTCCTTGTCCGCCCGGTCACGTCGCAGCGAATCCAGTTCAATGGTGAGCTCGCGCACCTCGTCGCTCTGCTTGCGTCGGGTTTCAACCAACTCCACGTGATGCGCCTCAACAACAGTCCGATGCGTGCCGATCACGACGCCGAGCCGTTCGATCACCCCCACCGACCGTTCGATCACGACCCGCTGACCTTCCGCTGCATCACGCGCTTCGGCATCTGCTTCGAGGCGCCGGTCGGTCTCGGCGATCCGCCGCTCGAGAATCTGTCGGTGCTCAATTAGACCGGCGTTGCGAACTTCCAGATCTTTACGCTTCGAAGCGAGAGCGGCCGCACGTTGCTCCAACTGAGCCCGCAACTCACTACGAGATCGAGCAGCATCGGCTTCGGCCTGCTCATCAGACTCAAGCGCTGGGAGCAACGCTTGGAGGTCACCAATGCGCTGCTGCTCGCGTTCGCTATTCTCGGTTGCCTCTCTGATCGAACGATCAAGCGATTCGAGTTCGACACCAATCTCTCGCTGCTCGCTCTGTGCGCGAGCGAAACCATCCGACGCTGCGTTCAGCTTGGCGTCATTTCCATCAAGACGACGGCTCAGCTCCTCCTCAATGCGTCGAGCCGCAGCCAACTCGTCGCCCTTCGTCGTGACGGACAGGTCAGCTCGTTCCAGCCGAATCGACGCAAGGTCTGCATGCCCCTGGGCCTCCTCGAGCGCCGCTGCGGTCACGCCCGATCCGGCCGACCCGATGCGCCAGCCATTGATTCCAAATCGGTCGCCGGTCCCAGTGACGATCACCGCTTCGGGATGGACGATAGCGGCGTCGAGTGCGTCAGCGAGGTCATCGATCCTGACCGCGCCGCCCAGCAGCCCGTCAAGCAGCGCGCTGACCTCATCATTCGAAGATCTGGCGTGGGCTCGCACCGGTTTGCCCGAGCTGACGGGACCGCGCGTCGATAACTGCGAACCAAGCGCAATGACCGCACCACTCGTGTCAGACGACCGAAGGGCATCGAGCGCGCTCCGTGCAGATATCGAATCCGAGACAACAACTGCGGTGAGCGATTCACCGAGCGCCGCCTCAACCGCCGCTTCCCAGCCGGCATCGATCTCGATCAGTTCGAGCAACGTGCCAAGTACCCCATCAACGCCTTGGAGGCGTTCAGCCCCAGCACGAGCCCGCGCTGCGTCGAGCGCCATCTGAAGTGCTTCGACACGAGCCATTGCAGTGGATGCTGCATCGGCTGCTTCGGCCCGCTCGTCTCGCGCTACATGCATGACTGCCTCGGCTCCTGCAACGGCATCCTCGGCGGCCGCAAGCTTGTCGAAAAGTGGGCCTTCAACATCGCCGGCCTCATCGCATTCAGAGCGGAAACGAGCTGCCTCATCGGCGGCCATCTGGAGGCGCTCGGTCAGCGACTCATGACGACTGGTGGCACGTCGGAGATCGCCAAGCGACCGTTCGAGCGCCGCTTTGACCGAGCGAGCTTCGCCACGCACCTCTGCCGCTGCACTTGCCGCTTTTGCTGCTGGCTGATCCCCTCCCACGGTGTCGAGGACCTGAGCGCGCTCAATCTGGAACCCCCGCTCCTCCACCTCAAGCTCTTCTGTGGCGGGCTCGAAGGTGCCAAGCTCAGCAATCACGTCGACCAGTTCGGATCGAAACCTGGCTGCGTCTGCCTCCAGGTTCGCGACGACCCCAGCATCGATCAGTTGACCCTTATCACGCTCAAGCGACCGGCGCCGCTCGACAAGGACTGCCGACAGCCCGCGAGCCCTTTCGCGTAGTTGCTCAACCCGCACCAATTGGTCACTTACGTCGCTTGCGCCGCGGGCACTGAGTTGCGCCTCAACCGCCATCACCGCAGTGTCGAGACCCGCAAGAGCGGACTTGAGTTCCTGTTCCGCAGTTGAACTTTCGAGCTTTACTGCAGCGAGCGATTCGAGCTTTATGCGCAGTCCAGCGATCTCGCGCCCGGCAACAAAGGTCTTCAAGCCGGTCAGCTCGATGATCAGCGACCCATGCCGTTCCGCAGCCTTGGCTTGCCGTTCGAGCGGCCGCAGTTGCCGACGAACCTCACGGAGCAGATCTTGGACACGCAGCAAGTTGGCCTCAGTTGCGTCGAGGCGCCGCTCAGCCTTCTCCTTGCGTTTCCGGAACTTGAGTACACCTGCGGCTTCCTCGATGATCGACCGTCGCTCTTCCGGTCGAGCGTTCAGCACGGCATCGATCTGGCCCTGGCTGACGATGACGTGCTGCTGGCGCCCGACGCCGGCGTCGGAAAGAAGCTCTTGGACGTCAAGGAGGCGACAGGCAACACCGTTGATGAGGTATTCGGATTCACCGGAACGGAACAGCACACGGGTGAGCGTCACCTCGTTGAACTCGACCCCAAGGGTTCCGTCGGAGTTATCGATGGTGATGCTGACCTCAGCGCGACCAAGCGCAGGTCGCGTCGCCGTGCCTGCAAAGATCACGTCATCCATCTTCTGACTGCGGACAGCCTTGGGAGACTGCGCCCCCAGCACCCATGCCATGGCATCCACAACGTTCGACTTGCCCGACCCGTTGGGACCGACCACGACGGTGACGCCTGGTTCAAGGACCATGATTGTCGGATCGGCGAACGACTTGAAGCCCTTAAGGGCGAGACTCTTTAGAAACACAGCGACCATGAAGCTACTTGGTCGCTCTCTGAACGGCGAAGACCTCGACCGTGACGCGATCGATCAGATCGCCTGCGTCATGGTCAGCGCTGACACCAGGCGCAATAGTGCGTGCTGCGGCCGCCGCTGATCGTGCGACGAATCCAGCCACGGCCACAGGTCAAGCACCGCTCCCCAGATCGCCCGTAGACGCTGTGTTGATCCTGGTAGGAACCACTCTCGCCCATCAAATCGACGTACTGTGCGTCGCCGAGCGTCGACCCTCCTGCGGCGATCGCAGACGCCAGGATGTCGACGATCGCAGCATGCAGTCGCCAGGTGGCGGCGGCATCGATCGAATCAGCCGGCCTGTTTGGACGCAATCGCGCTCGATGGAGGACCTCATCGGCGTAAACGTTACCGATGCCTGCGATCACTTTCTGGTCGAGCAGCAGCGGCTTTAACGCTCGTGATGTCGACCTGACGATACGCCGCAATTCGGTGCGCGGGAACTCGTCGGCGATCGGATCGACCCCGAGGGCAGCGACACAGGGCAACTCGACGGCGATGCGGTCAGGGTTGAACACAACGACCTCGCCGAAAGTTCGCGGGTCGACAAACCACACCTCTCGGCGGCTGTCAAGATGCATCACGACGTGGGTGTGCGCACGACGGTGGGACCTGGCATCGGCGAACAGCACTTGTCCGCTCATCCGGAGATGCATCATCAGCACGTTCCCACTGTCAAGTGGCAGCAGCAGGTACTTGCCCCGACGCTCTGCAGCGAGCACGACGGTGTCGGTCAACCCGTCGATCAGTTCCACACGAGACGTACGCCGCACGACTCGTTCACGGCCGACTTCGACGCTCACGATGCGCTGACCGACCACATGTCGGTCAAGCCCGCGACGCACAGTTTCTACCTCAGGAAGCTCAGGCATGTCAGTTGAGGGTCCGGCAGGCCACCTCGGCAGCGACCTGCTCGGCGGCTTTTTTGGATCGCCCAGCGCCGCTGCCGATTTCCTCGTCATCGACCGTGACTGTGGCGGTGAAAACCTT
>Ga0115572_10001203_pt1 | contig 21341 bp, 7 predicted proteins | sample COGITO_mtgs_1206_FD_88681 | JGI IMG/M metagenome (GOLD analysis project Ga0115572, IMG submission 88681) | Pelagic marine microbial communities from North Sea - COGITO_mtgs_120607 | ecosystem: Environmental > Aquatic > Marine > Epipelagic | place: Germany:Helgoland, sampling site Kabeltonne... | reverse complement strand
GTGCGAGTGGGATTGCTGATACCGTCGTAAGAAGTTTTACTGATTCCACTACTCACTGTGTATGAACCATCATCATCTGCATCAGTCCACACAGGCCCATCAAAAGTATAGTCTCGTGGATAGTCCCATGCGGCGGAGACATATCCATATCCGTCAAGACGGCTCACCAGTGGCCCACCACGACTACCACAAGGCCAATAATGATTCAACATAACCGCTGTACTTGCATCACTACCGTCATACTGACCACCTTGATTTGTGTATTCAGCAGTGGATAATCCTTGTGGAGCCATTGCCGCAGTCATAGTTTGAGCGGTTATCATATCACCCGTACCACCAATTAACACAGGTGAGTCAGCAGTGATTGATGCGGCTAAGACTTCATTAACAGTTATTGTATTTGTACCAGCGTTAATTGATGCTACACTGTATGCTCTACCGTCAAGCATGATTTTTGGTGTACCTTCAATAGATACCAATGCGTCAACTGTGAAAGTGGTATCACTCGCTCGTGTATTGAATATCATTGCTGTATTACTACCACCTGTAGCAGATGCGGAGGCACCTTTTGTATTAGCAATCTTGTAAGGTGGTTGAGGTGTACTTCGTTTGAATGCAAACGGCCCCATGCTGGCGTAGTATGTTGCATCGTGGTAGTGTACAGTTTCAAAGTGTTCGGGCATACTGTTGAGTGGCTTTTGTGCAACTGCACGGTCAGTCAATGGGTTAAGCCATGTACGACTTGAATCCGAGTAGAAAGTATGTGGACGACCAAGATTTGGATGCCATAAGCATAGGAAAGCATCAGCCGTATGTAGGCTGTTTGTATCTCGGCTACCCTGCAACATTTGTGGGAGAATACGAGGTACCATGCTTGATAGCGATTCAGTGAAGATAGCACCAGCGGGGCGGAAGTCGTAGGCACGGGTGAGGCGTAATTTCGTGTTAGCGGTTAAATCATCAGTAAATGTCGCTTTATCCACTACTGTGAATATCTTTGGTTTGTTCATGTTGGACGCATCATACCCACTGCGCTCCGTGTAGGTGTGAGTACGACGCACACCCGTTGCATCCGTGTACTCCAACTTGTTGCCGTAGTATGGCTTTTGTGGGAAGCCACGAGCATCATCAACTGTAATTTCAGTGTTTCCACTTCCACCTACATTTGTAGCCACACTCACTACAGTACACACAGGATTGAGGCTGATGTTTTCAAGCACTTCGTGATATATGTCGGGATGGGTACTTGGGTATCCTGCAAGAGTGATTTGACAAGCAATGCTACCTGCGCTTGCACGAAGGAACTCGTAGTAGTTGTCAAAGCGAGAATGGTCAAGATGGCGGAAACCTGTAGCCGTGCTATCATCCGGCCCTACTTTGTGAATTATACTCCACCACGGAATGTTTGTTGTCATACCGGGTGATGACCTAACGAACATTTGAGGCTGGTATGGAAGTGACCGCTTAACAAAGGCAGGACTTTCAGTACCTTGTACACCGAGTGGATTGTACAACATCAATGGTGGAATGTTGGTGAATTGGCTTCCGTGGTCGGGGTCGTGGTCTATGATGAGTTCATTGATGAACACTTCACATCCACGAACATCAGCCATTGTAGCCTCAGCCAACACAAGACCAACAGCACCCGTAGCACTGTCGGGTTCACGCAAACCTACTACAAGCGCAACCTGCTGGCTGGTCAATTCATTTTCAGTGCCATCGGGTAGTTGATGCACAAGTGGGTCGCCTGTAGCCGCACCGTTAGCATGGTAGCCTATTAGTTGCGACTTGTGTATGTTAGGTTGAATAATAATTTGATATGCACCGACTTCGGATGGGTCGGGGAAGTGATGACGCAGGGTGTAGGTAGCGGCGGCTTCAAGCACAATGGTATGACCACCAGCGGCATTAACAACTCCCGCCTGTCCTTCGGATGCGAGTACACCATATCCGTCACTACGAAGTTTGGTTTCAAACAATAATGTGAATGCTCCGCCGTGAATGTCACTTGGGCCACTGGGTGTAGCGGTTAAACTTCCAAAGGTATGTAGTGTATCATGACCGTGTAATTGATTTGTTAATGTTGTAGAAATATCACTCTTTACAAGTACCATTTGTTGCTCTTCCATCAGTAGATTTTCGTGAGCATTTACCGTAGCGGAACGGATTGCTCGGTGTTTATTATACAGCCCTTGATACGCAGGATGAGCAAAGTGACCGGGTAGCATAGCCATAGTAGGTGTGACGAAATGATGACCCATTCTTGGTAGTGCTAATGGACTCATCTTAGGTTTTGCATATATGGTGTGACCTAATGTTTGATTGAGCGTGAGGAACGAATAATACTGTGTATGCGCCATATCGGGGCTGTTACCGCTTACTTCGGCGTGGTCACGCAATCTGCGTGATGCAAAGAAGCGAGTGCTACCCGCAGGGATGTAATAAGATGGTACAACCTTGAGTGCCGATATATCACCAGCAACTAACTCATCAAAGTCAGCGTCACCTACGCAACCTGTAAAAGTAGAACTGCTTATTCCTGTGAATGATGCAACACCGCCCTTATCGGTTGTTGGGTTGTATAGGCGTAAGAACTTGCGTCCATCACGAATAGATTCACCGTAAAGTGAAGTATTAGGAGCAGTGTTTACTGTGAGTGTTGTACCACTGTAAGAAACAGCAGTGAGAGCATTGTTGACTACTCCTGCACTGTGTGTGTAAACTGTAGGGTGGCGGTGACTGTGAGTGTTGCCGTTCTTGGTGATGTGGAAGAACAGCGTGCGGTCATGCAATTCGTAAGATGTCTCAAGTGGGGCGTTACCTGTAGCAGTTTCCCATCCTGCGTATGTCGGGTCGGGGAATGAACTTTGACTGATATGCTCCCAATTATGGTCGCTAAATGTACCACCGAGGCGTGGGCCTTTTGTATCATCAGTAAACAAATGTTTGAGGTCAGCACTGTCAATCGGCCTCATCATACCACCAGTACCGAATGACTCATTTTGATACGCCTGTAGTCTGTCAAATCCGCTACGAATAACGAGGTTACCGGGGATTGCATCAGCATCGGGTAACCTCACCTTCATGTTAGGTTCTATACCACTACCAGCAGTTGCGGGTGCTAATCCCTCAGCACTACGGTCGGACACCGCATTGTATGTACGAATGATTGTACCGAATGGTGAACCGCCCTCAATAATATGGACTTGCCCTGTATCATCTTCTACTTGTACTTCATCAAACTGCATTTCTTCATTTGGTATGGACAGTACATTTCGCAACTCATCGGGGTGGCGAGCGGCGATTTGAGGGTGAGATAACTCCTGTGCTTGTATGATAGGGAACATAGCACTGTTCGTTGTTTCAAAGGAGAACCTGTTAATACCATACAATTTTTCTCCCATAGTGTAAGGAGTATCACTTTCTACTCGTGTAATGAATGGAACAGCACCAAGTCCACGAGCGTTGACCGCAGGTAGCGAAAGATTCCCACCGTCCATACGCTTCCATACGATGTGTTCAACGGAGAAGTTCTTGGCCGATGAGCGTTGATTCATCTTGAAAGCATTTGTATCATTTAACCAGTAATTTGTGGGGTCATCGTAAGGTAATAATGTGACATCACCAAATTTTAAACTTAAGCCCGAACCGTTAGCGGTAGCGGCAACACTCAACTCAAAATGAGTGGAATCTGTTATGCTCGCAATTGTGGCTCCTAACGGTATGCCTGTACCAATTACCCCCAATCCTGCTACGATGTTAGCATTCGCACCATGTGTTATTGTTGCATCACCACTTACTGTGGTGACTGAACCTTGTGAAAAGAATGTTCCTTGATTCAAGTCCATATTGCGATTACGCTCTACATTAGTGTTATCTTCTAAGAAGAAACTACCGGGGCTTTCATCCAAATCAAAGAATAAATCACCAGTCTTTGCAAAGCAAGGTTCTGCATTGAAAAGTAATGTGTCGTCGGGCAAAGGTCCGTTGAAAAGGAAACCTTCACTTGGTAAATCGCCTGTTGGAAGCGTTTTGTTAGCAACCAACGCTTCAATGTTAGGCCCACCATGTGCAGGGGCAACGAATCTGTCCACACTGTGTATGCGCTCATCCCATTGAGTGGTACCTGCAAATGTGATTGCAGTAGCGGCGGCAACCGATTGACCAGTCTTTGAGGCCACTGAGAGCCAGTCACCTGTAGCGGTGATACCATCACGGTCACGCTTTGCTACCAAAGGCATTTCTCCTTCATACGATATAACAAGGAATGCACGAGCAAATACACCTTGTTGATTAGCAAGAGATTGAGGGATTTGATTATCTTCATTTGTGTTTAATGGGTTTGCGAAGTATGTAGAAGTGTCAATGTTTTCATATGTAGCCGCCGCTGTTTCATCATAATCCCACGAATAAGGACTTGTTATGATGCTGTCCGAATTACTACGATTGTTTAGAATGCCGGAAGCCTCCGGTGAATTTCGCATAGGAGTTAAGTTAGGTATATGACCAAATGTACTCATTACGCTTGATGCCGCCCCATAAGGCGAAAAACCGAGTTTGTTGTACCAAGCACCAAGACCTGCTCCATACCCTTCTGTACCTACCTTTAACGAATTAAGGTATGAATAACGCTCTCCTGCCCATCCCACGGCTCCTACAGGCCGTGTTCTGTCTATCGCATCAACTAACCCACTAAAGTGAGAGCGAGTCATATGATTGCGTGTAGTATCACTATTGTTGTTGTAGTATGTTACTCCCGACTTACTCCATACATAGAATTTATCGGGAACGGTGTCGGGAAGACCGGGTGGGGGTGGAGGAATCGGACTCATCCCCGGTACAGTGAGAGGGTCGCCTTCGCACTTGTTGTGCCATGTAGTGATGTCTTCAAACTGTGCCTTACCAGTGATTCTGTTAGGTGCGAGCCAAAATCGTACAGTCCATGTACCGCCATTATTGTACACTTCACGAGAATGATATGGTGCAAAAGCGGGTGTAGGGTCACTACCGTGTACAGGTCGGCCACCATCGTCTGTACGAATCCATCCACACGCTGGTATTTGTTCCAATTCATCTTGTGTAGCACCCGTAATTGTACCTTCAAAAAATGATTTAGACGAACTGGCGGTATCGTTGGTATATACTTGTAACCATGTAAGTTCTACCCAACCATAACGGTCTTGTCTCATAGCGTTACCCATACTGGGCATAAATGTACCACCCATTGCTTTGAGTGCCCCTTTACCGGGGTTTTCGTTGATGGCTTGACCTATGATAGTCGCCAACTCTTCACCGTTTTGACAGCGTGTACCATCCACAACAATGATTTCTCGGTCAAAGTCGTCAGCATCTTCACCTAATTGACCATCAAGTACACTCTTAGCCATCGGGCCGGATACACGATAAGCAGTAGGTTGTACTGCATTACCATTGAGTTTAGTAATGACATAATCACTCTTTTCCATAGGTGGATTGAATGCTAATTGATTGTCAATCCAAGAACCGCCGGGATGGTACCCACCGTCCATGTGGAAAGTCATATCAGCACTCATAGCGATACCGTAGTATGCTATAGCGCAGTGTTGATATGGATGTGCTTTTTTGTAATCAGTTTGATTGTTTGAAACTAATTTACCCGGTACAGGGTTAGTAAAATGTTGACCATAATGGCTACCGTGTTCGGGGCGTTGGCGTAATCCATACGAAGTTGAAGTGTTATCACCGATATTAGGTATTCCTTGAGCCGGTGACCAATTCAAAGTAGTATTCCAATGGAAGCGATTTCGGCGTGATTGATAGTCTGTATTGGGTGGGCCGTAATCATTAACATTATTGGTAATCTCATTGGGGAGGTTCTTGCTATGAGGTACCTTACTCCAAGTGTTCCCTGTAGTCACGACATAACCCGGATGCGGCTCAGTCTCTCCAAGCGTACCCGTAGCGGTTTCATTGAATGGGAAAGCCTGTCCCGGCCCATACACGAGGTAAGAAGTAAAATAAGGAGTATTTGTTTTATGGTCAGTGTACCGTGCTGTTTGATGCGGCATACGAATGACAAGCGGTACAGGGCGTTGTCGTACAATTCCAGCCGTATATCTTGCGGTGACATGGGACGGTTGACCCGATGCTAAGTTGGCTAAGGTGCCTCCTTCTGTATCGGGAGATAGGATGTTGTCTTGATTGAAAGCGGGTGGATGAATGCTACCACGATGTTGATTGAGATATGGGGTACCGGGGAAGAAGGCAAGTAGAGCGTTACAGTCCATCAAAGCATAGGCCGTACTAATTTCATTCGCATTCTGTATGCCCGCTGTACCTGTTGGGCCAGTAGAATACGGGTGGGTGTAGAATGATGAGTAATCGTTTTGTGTACCATCGTTGACATCCAGTACCACCCCGCTAAACCCACCACCAAAGTACAGCGGAACGCTGTGGTCGTTACTGTCTCTACCACCCTTGAAGTAAGTAATCGGCTCGCTTTCAATGCTACCGTAAAGACGCATACCGCTAAATATCTTATCAGCGTGAAGCATTAACAACCCGTCTTGATTGACACTTCCACCACCGAACTCAGCAAGGAACTCGTCATTGGCCTCAATATCAATTGCTACTAATTTAGTAGTGGAGTCACCAGCAGTACCGCCTTGTGCGCTTGTCATAAGAGCCTTCTTTTTATTTCCATGACAAACAATCTTTTTATCACCGAATGAAACTAACCTGTCTTTACTGTTAAAGGTGGCCGGTTCTTCTCCTGCTGGAACTAAAAGATGGGTATTTAATTCACCCGAAAGTAATGTGAAAGTGTTCACACCACTGGAATGTTGGTGTTGGTCGGTCACAACCATAGCATTATCAAGAGCAGGTAGAATATGGTCACCGCTTCTTGATGTATATGTTATTCCCTTGAGGTTATTTGCCCATGATTTAGTAGGTACTGGGTCGTTGTAAGAATCCACGAGGATAGGTGTAGGAGTGTTGGTATGATACCCACGAGATTTTGTGCGTATTTGTAACACGGTGAATGGGAGATAGCCGCAGTCAACCTTACGATGGTTGTCTTCTATGTCAGCATCCGATACAGGCTTATTGTGCGTTCCTGATGCAGTTACAGCCCAGTTAGGTACAAGGGTTTCGTACTCACCAAATTCAAGGTGAGGTGATTCAATTCCTAAGTCACGATGTAGAGATGCCTCAAACATCGTGGATAATGGGCGTGCGCCACGCTGAGGGTTGTGGGCACGAATCTTAATTGAATCAGCCGTTACGCCCCACTCTCCGAATGTGCGACCATCAGCCGCATACATGTGTCGGCAATCAAAGGATATACCGTCTTCTGTGTTAGGGTTTTGAAGATTGATGGCTCGTGCAGTTACAGCCGCAAGTAATTCGTCTGTCACCAGTGTTGTCCAGTTAATTCGTGGTGAAATAAGTGCTTTGATGATACGGTCATCAGACGAGTTAAACATTGTAGCAGAAGATTGTAGTGTGCTGTCAGTAGGTGTATTAACATGATGAGAAGCAGTAAACTCATCTCCCTTCACTCCATAGAAGATATGCGTACCCGCGCTGTTTAATTGGGTACGACTTTCGTATGAAATAACATTTCCAACTGAACCTTTAGGTGATAATGAAGCGTCATTAAATGGGTCTGTGATTTGTATAACTCCATTCTGCCGAGGGAAACCAAGATAACCAAGTAAGTCCGGGTGATTGCCGAGTTGCTGTCCACTATCAAACGGGCCATTTTCAGTACCTTCACCTGCACCAAATTCAACTGTAAGTGTACTTGCAATTGCGTCCCAAGATATACTACAATTAGTACCTACTGATGGAGCATATACACCTCGCCACTGATTTCCTCGCCAACTGTTTTTAGTCAAACTCGTAACATCAAGCCGACCTGTAGCATCACCAAATCCAATCATGTGTTGTCCAAGAGTAAATCCACCCTTAGCAACATCCCCATCATTGAAATACACACAAATTTCATCATCAAGAGTAGAAGGAATAGTGGTTAAATCATTAGCAAACGATTCACCCATCTTACGGTATATGAATCGTACACCGTATCCCTGTCCTCGGTGGTCGTTAAAGCGGAAACCATACAGTGTTTTATCTCCTATAGCGTCATCAAGTACCTCTGTAGATTTTACATGACCGCTGTAATTTGTTATTGCGGTAGGTGATGTGCCTCCTATGGCTAATCCTTCGTTATACAATTTATCAAAGTCAGTACTTCCTTTACGACCGAGGCCGTGCTTACCTGCTACTGGGGAAAAGCCCGGTACACCCGATGCAACAAGACCACCAAAGTTGATGCGACCTACTGCCTGTTTACCCATTCTTAGCCCCTTAACAAGAGCAGTAGATGGACTTTGAGTTTCAAATGACTCATCGTTTACACTGTTATGTGATATACCGCCAATATGTGCAGATACATTTCTTCCTTTAGGGTTGGCCGTTTTACTACGACGAGAAGCAATATCATGATTACTTGTGAAGTCTTCATTGGGTTCTTCTTGAGATACAAATTCACGAAGTGTTGTGATAGGAGCAAACGGTCGCCCGTCTTTGTTGAGAGGCATAGGTGCAGGGTGCATGTTTTCGCCTGTCATTTCATCGGGTTGCGCCCAAAAGTTGCGGAATCTTCCACCGTGTCCGATAAGGAATTGAGGTTGATAGGTTGATTGTCCCTTACTGTTATCAAGCCATAGACAGAAGTTTCGTCCCGAAGCACCGGGAATAGTTGAGTGGATAACTATTGAGTACCCTTCATTCCCGTTAATGTCTTCTACAACACGGCCAAGATGCGCTCGTACATACCCCATGTGAGAACCACGGTCGTGCGTATCAAAGGCAATGTCACCATACCAAAACGGTGCAGGGTCGTAAGTTGAACCAGTAGCCGCAAAGTCAGCATTGATGTGTGCTGAGGTAGGGTCTTTGTTAGGGTCAGCGGTATCTTGCCTTACCCCTATGCGTGTAAGGTCAAGACGCTCACTTTCTCCGGGGTATTGTTGTGATGGACGCCGAGCGTGCGTACCACCATTAAGCGCACCTCCTTGATTGTTAAGACGAACAATTTCTCTTGCCGCCGCTTCAATATCTGTTACACCTTCCTTGACCCCAACTTCACCTAAATCAAGAGTCATACGGCGTACAAAGTCCATTTGAGTCCAATGTTTTAGATGCTCAAGTCGGTCTTCTTCATGGTTGGCTAAGTCAAGCGTGGTGTTTCTTTTACCCTTCAAACAAAGGAATGCTGAAATGACACGAGTACCATCGGGTGTATCAAACAGGGTACTGCTATCTTTCATGGTATGCGTGGTTGAACCCTCATTTGCCCGATGTAATTTTAGTGTAGTCAGTAGCAAATTCTTGCTAACTGTATCTGCATATTTGTGTGCTTGATTAGCATAGTAAATTGATGCGACAGCGGGTTGAACTCGTGGTAAATTACTATCACCAACAGTGTGAGTATTCGTTATTTCCTCATGATACAAACCAGTATGTACGAAATGTCCGTGGCCTTTACCACGACGAGCAGTATTAACCCCCGCCGATGTTGGATTTGACAAAGTATAATCTTCATCCGAGCCAGCCGATGTACCAAGAAGGTCTTGTGTAACTGTATTAGGCACATTGTGTGCGTATGCGCTTTCTATGTACTTGGATTGTTGAGTAGCACGCATGAATTTGTTTTCAGTTGGAAACCCATTGGCTACATCAATTTGAGTTGTTAAGTAATTTGGGGCACCCCCACTAACGGCCCGTAGTATATTGTCAAGATTATTTGTACCTCCTTCATACGCTATATTTCTTGTGTAACCAATAGTAGGCGTTGCGGCACTGGATTGTACCTGCATGTGTAAGTCATGGAATGCAATAAACTCACGGTCATGCGCTACATCAAACATGAGTACACGAGCATTTCCATCAGTGGAAAGATACGGGTCAACATAAGCGACAGTTGGTGCTTGGGTGGCGTTGAGTCCCATAGCCTCATAATTCATTTCTATGGTTTTGTTGACATGTTGAGCAAAGTTTTGTGCTGTTTCAAGGCAGGAGTTCCCAATTAGGAAATTCTCAAGAGGAATAGAATCTCTTGGGCGGTGAGTTAATACTCCTTGTCCACCATTGAAACCTTTCCAAACAGTTGCTTCATTGAACACACCACGGCTTTTTGCAAATAATCCTTCAATTGCATGTGGGTTGTTAAGAGTCATGTTCATCCATACGGTATCTCCGTTTCGTAGTCCACCTTGTGCAAATGGGAATAACCAACTGCGATTAAGAATAGCATCGTGGTCTTCTTGATAAAGTGTACTTGTACCCATTATCACACGGTCGCCATTTGCTATTGCTACAAGATTATTTGCTGTTAAAGTAACTACAGAATTTGTTGCGTGCCCACCAATAAGATTAGACACTACAGCACTCACTTCGCCAACATATTCTATATCACCTAAACCAGTTTGCTTGAACAGGGTGTCACCTTTTCGTAAATTTAAACCATTAGTATTAGAGTTAGCCAAACGACTGTGAGAATTTGAAATGTTAAGTGTAGTAGTAGAATCTGCGGCTTGAGGTGATGATGCTACAGCAAACACCCATTCTTCATTACCAGTTGGTCTAAACAAAGTTCGGGATTCTTCAAATGTGTCCATATTAGCAGGGTCGCTAACTCCTTTCAATGAGTGACCCGCTTTCTTTAACAAGAAATCTTTACCTATGAAATCGGCCTCATCAAAGGAAGTGTTAGGTGGTATTCTTATTGTGACACTGTTTGCACCGGAAACTGATATACCGTCTGCATAGCCAGCAAAAAGAACTTCTAATGGGGTATCAGTCATGATTTCCCCAATAAAAAGCATTTCACTGTTATATTCTTGAGGGAATAATGACGGGTCTTCTAAAATCAAATCGTAGAAATATCCAAGAGATGCGCTGTTAGGGAAGCCAAAACCAGAATTTTCCGAAACTCCAATGATTTTAGTTCTTGCTCTCTTAGTAACAGTTCTTGGAGCGTGAGGATTAGCCAATGGCCCCGCCTTAAATTCTACAGCACTTACATACTGTCGCAAACCATAATCAAGATTACCACCTTGAGTCATCATGTTAGCCATGTCATAATAATACGGTGAGCGGCCTTCTAAATCGGATGATTGTCTGTCTTTATCCGATGCTACAGGAATAAGAGTTTCATTGCGGAATCCACCACCAGTATGTAATTTTGAACCCACTATAGCGTTTTGAAAGAAGGTTTCCGAATGACCATCATGGTACCCACCAGTGTGTGTCGTTGGAATTGATATGTAACCATCCGATATGGGGTTGTTATCATACACTGCCCATTCTCCATTGTTAAGAAAGACACGGCGTAGGCGATTAACACCTTTTAAATTGCCTAACTCATCTTGCCCCGCACCAGTGTTGGTAGCATCGGGAAACATCTTTGGATGAGATACATAGATGTAAGCATCATTTGTGTTATGTACAATACGAAGAATAGTAGCAGATTCAATGTAGTCTTTGTTGTTTATGGTATAGGAATAGGCTGAGTTTGCGCTTTTATCTGCTACACCTATGTCGTTTGCTCGTCGGCCAACAGGAGTAGGGTTCCATGTATGAGCCGTGTATGTAGCATCAATGTGCATCTTCATACTGTTGTCGGGGCCGGGGAAAATACCCAAATCCGTATGGTCAAAGAACTGCTGTGGGAAGACGGGTATTTCTACCATAGAGCGTGTACTTGCATACTGTGTGCCCAATTGATAATCGTGCGTTACACTGTCAAGTGATTGGAACATTCTATCGTTTACCGTGCTACCATCTTGTACCAATGAGTCGTTGTCAAAGTCTCCATCATTAGAAATGAAAACAGATGTAGAATATTGCCCCGCACTACCGTTACGATATACTTCTGTAGCGTTGCACCACTCATGAAGTGTAGCGTATGCGGTGCCCGCCGCATCTAAGAATGTACGACTTGCTATCGCATCCGTTTCGCTGAAATAAAATCCTGCTCCTGTCTTATCTGTATAAGCCGCACTTGCCCCATCTTGGAGGTATATACGACCAACCTTTGGAAAACACATAGTACCCCATGAGGCCATATCGGGAGAACCGTTGTTCAATGGTGTAACGCTTATGCTTAGTGTAGAGTTAGATTTCACCACTTGAGCCTGTACTACACAATTACGACGAGTAGAACCCGGTAAGCGCATGAGCGGGCTTGGGTCAAAGGTAGGCTTGGTATTGACACCACCCTGTCCCGGCCCTCCAAGCGTGACGGTGACTACTGGTGCATTAGGCTCTATCTCCTTCACCACATGGGAGTCGGGTGACCCGCTACCTATAACAGACACATTCTCGTTTACGAAACTGTCAGCGATACCTGTAGCGGTAATAACTACATTTGTCATGTTACTGTCGGGGTTTTCCTGCTTAGAAATACCACGAATACGACAGCGGCTCATGAGGTACATGATGCTGGCTATGTTTGGATTATCGCCCGAACCAAGAGAGCGTACCAATGATAATTGATTTACTCGTGATTTAACTGCTGGTTGAACGAAAATCTTAGCCAAAATACCTGCTTCATTAGTGATAATTACATTGTCAATGATGTTAAACATCTCAAAGACACGGGAAGATTGGGTGGTTGGGCCGAGGTCAAATACACCCTGCCCTGTCTTATCGGTAGTAGGTTGGCGTGTTTTCTTCCCTGCTCCTTCATCCAATAGTGTGTCTTTGGTATTTGACGACATGGCTTCAATTGCAAGGCGGTGATATACTGATTCATGTGTACCGCTTGACTGTGAGCGTGAAATGGCTTTTGGTGGGGCGGCTGGTTCGGCGGTGACATCATTAGGCGGTGTGTACAAAGCGGGTGTAAGACTGTAATCCATTTCTGTATCACTGTCTTGCCCACCTGTATTATCACCAATAAGGGAGTGAGATTCTTGCATGAGTGTACCATATCCACTAATTGCATTTGTAAGATAAATTACGCCACCGGGAGAGTACAAAGTGGTGTTTGCGAGGTCGGAGTTGATTACATCCAATACCCGTGTACTTCCACTTAGAATGTGAGAACCTGCTGGAACGGTCTTGGTGACCATCAGCATAGGAGTAGTTTGACTCATACTCGCACCAGTGAGGTCTATTGCATTGTAGTGAATCTCAACATACGGCGCAAGATTATGCGACGAACCAAGAGCAGGTACATGAAGAAGTGCAACCCGACTTTCAGTTTCGGGTACAAGATGATACAATCGTGTAATTTCATTTATGTCACCTGTTTCGGGCACTGGCCCTTTGAGTGCGAATGGAGCGTACTTGAATCCGGCCCCACCAATAGCAATGAGTTCCTTTTTACTGGCGGGCATCCCATTGTCAACAACTGTAGCAACGGGTGAAGAATTTTCAATACGAGCGATAGGTGCTTCTAAAGACTCAGTATAGAAATCCACAAGGGAGTTCATCACGAACATCTCATCAAGCCCACGAGCATTGTTCTCATACGCCATGTGTACAATGTCAGCCGAACCATCAGCCTGTTGGTCTATTGACAAGTCGCTCGGTTTAGGGTATCGGCGCATGTATTCATGACCAGTGATGTGAGAGAAGAAGTGGCGACCGCTGTGGCCGACTTGAAAGAGCGTATCAAGGGTAGCGGGCCAATTGACGGCGTAGGCATTTGCTGATGTATCTGTAGCCATTCCGCTTGAATATACCAAGCCGTGATTCGTGAAGTTACTTTCATCAAGAACCATCTGTCCAGTCTTATCAAATATCTGTGTACCGTAATGCGGTGGTTGATATGGTTTTCCTGTACCGTTATCAATCAATGAATCAGCACCAATTACAACGAAGTAGTTGTCAACATCTGCTGTACGGGAATGTAATGCACCCCGAAGTCCACTTGTCCCATTGATAAAATCAACATGTATGCTTGAGAAGGTGACGACACCACTACTACCGTTGATGCTTTCTAACCGCACCCGTTCGGGTGGGGATTGATTGGGCTTCTGTGTGTTACGGTTGATAGCACCCGGATTGATGAGTAGGTTGTACGGTGTATGTGGTACGCTAATTGTAGCCGCTGTACCACTGTTAGTGTAGTAATCCACTACCTTGTAGTTACCCATGCTATACGGCGTGGAAGTGAAGGTGGTGGTAGGTGAAGATGAATCGTATGCTTTACCTGTAAGACGAGCAACGAGAGTTTGAGCATCGGCGGCTGTCATAGTAAGCGTCTTGGTAGTACCGTTAGCCGCCGCTGTGAAGGCTGAAAACTCGTAGGTGCCCTCTATAATATCAATTGGCTCTTCAAAGCGGAAAAGAGCCGATGAAGTATCACTTTTGACAGTCATATAGGGTTGAATCATTCCTTCATCAAATTCATTTGAAAAGTGAATGGCTTCAATAGCACCACGGAACTCTCCACCCTGTCCACCAAGATACACATGTTCTGTTGAACGAGCAAGACGAGTTTCTTTGGGGATGTCTTGTTGTGATACAATTTCACCGTTTACTGCTAAGAAAACCCGATTTTGAGTAATTCCAGCAACAATATGGTACAACGGGCGGTTGTTAAAATTCATGTTCGTAGCGTCATCATAACTACCCGTGTGATAACTGTTGTACGAATCATGAATACCGCCGTGGTTCTGTTGAGGATAAACGATTCCATCCCATCTGTTGGTTGCATCGTAAGCAGTAGCCAAACGGAATACAGATGGCCCCGCTAATGATTCAACATATACTGAGAATACAGCAGGGCCGGGAGTGTCCACTGTACCCATTTCAAGCGTAAACTGCCCTTCACGGTGCGCTATTACACCACCGCAGTCGGGTATGACCCAAGCCTCTATCACGAAGTCTGTAATTGTTTTACCGTTAATTGAAGCACGACTACCACTACCTTGTAGTGTCTTGGTCATGACCTTACTACCTGCGCCATCTTCAACTCCGGTGCTGGTAAATTCACCTTGAGGGATAATGACTGAATCGCTTACGCCGTCAAAGAAAAAGGCGTGACTACTGCGACCGATTGCTACCATAATATCACCTCAAAATATCCAGTCAATCGGTGCGAAGTTGATGGTGTAACTGTAAATTGGTTCACCACCAAGTTGAACGAATGTGGCGTTAGCGACCGCACCTTTGATTCCCGTATATTTCCTATCATGGATATTAAATTCCGTCCCTGCTGGTTTAGCATTTGCAACTGTTTTACTATCTATATCTTTCAAACCACCTGTAGGCATATAAAACAATGATTCGTTGCTATTCACATTTGAAGTAAATGGTATTTGAATAGCAATAATGTAATCTGCGTATTTTTTTGAAGTAATTGCTTTCGTTTCTGCTAAATCGTCCATAAAATTTCCATCAATAAAAGCCGCTGTTAAAAAACCTGCAACACCCGCTCCAAGCATACCCACATTCATTCCTCCGCCGCCATTATTGGAGTTATTCAATATAGCAAATAGTTCAGCCACTTTATCCCCCGCTGTTTTGTTAGTTACTTGTGTGGTGTTGCGTCCACCACTAAATTGTATGTGATACGGTCTTTTTATGTATGTAGGATAAGGAAATTGTAAGGTACCATTTCCATCAAAGGCTTGATTTATGTTTGTTATTTCCACTGCTGTGTTTGCTTCATTACTAATTGAAGAGGTGATAAGTGACGATGTTACCTGTAAATCACTACTGTAGGTACCTATGAGCGTGTTAAGACTTGCGGCTATTTGTACCGCTGTCCGAGGTGATGTTCCATCATGTACAGCGATAAAATGTAAACCACCACCTGTTTTCCCTTGAAAGGTGGAGTTTTGTTTTGCTAAGTACACTTTACCATACGGGTTTAATTGAATGAATGGGTCATTTACAGATGGGGTGTTCAATACCACATCAGCCACGATGTTGTCTATTACTGCTGATTGAGCGAAGGATTCAGTAAGCGCATTCTCAAATGTTCTTGAGAAATCAATAACTCCCTTAGCATCTTGGCCTATAGATGACATATTTAGTATATCATCATCAGTCATTACTCCCTCAATGGTGATGAGTGCTTTAGGAAGGTTGAGGTCAAAGGCCCACCGACTACCACCAGTAAAGGGCATACCGTGAGGATTAACGCCTCTATCTACATTCATGGTCATCGTGGTAGCCATCAACTCAATGATGCCGCCATCGTTGCGTACAAGGCGAATTGGCGTGCCCATCAGTAACGACCTCTCATGGTGGTGCCGCCGATGTTACGGGCCATCTCTTGCTGAATCATGTTACCAATCTCACGGGCAAGGGCACGCTTATCGGAGCGGTCTGTGATACCCGATGCGTTCACGGTGACATTGACCGTTCCACCACCCATACCAGCACCGCTTGGATTGTTGCGTTGAGTAAGCGGTACGACAGCCTCCGCCCCGTCTTCACCAATCATGGCGAGTGTGGGCTTGTTTACGATACCACCTTTTGCAAGGTGAGGTATTTTTGAAAATCCAGTGATGGAACGAATGCTACCAATCGCTGGTAGGTCGTACCCGGTTATGCTATTCAAATTATCAATCAACAAATCATTGATGCCTGTTCGCACAGGCTCAATAAGTGTACCAGCAAGACTTCCTATAGCATCAGTGACACCAGTGAATGTAGTTTCAAGAGTGTCCATTGAAAAGAAGTCTTTGAGGTTGTCGGGAATGATGTCACTCCAACTCCAATCCGGTAGCAAGTCAGTCCATGCGTTAAAATCAAACAGGCTTGACAAGTCCCAATCAAAGACCCCGCCTTCACCAAACCAGTAAGCGTAAGTCAATTTATCGGGAAGTGTGAAGTCAAACAAGCCACTCCAATTGATGTCCCAATCAAAGACCCCGTTCTCACCGAAGTAGTGGTCATAAGTCAGTTCATTGGGGAGAGTAAACTTAAACAAGGCATCGTAATCTATACTCCAATCAAATACCCCATCTTCACCGAAGTAGTGGTCATAAGTCAATTCATCGGGGAGAGTAAACTTAAAGAAAGCATCGTAGTCTATACTCCAATCAAAGACACCTCCTTCCCCGAACCAATGGTCATAAGTCAGTTCTTTGCGGAGAGTAAACTTAAACAAACCGTCCCAGTCAATGCTCCAATCAAAGACCCCGCCTTCACCAAACCAGTAAGCGTAAGTCAATTCATCGGGCATGGCGGGCAACAAGTCCCATAATGCACCAAGTACCTCATCGGTTTTGGTTTTGATAGCCGTCCACGCTTCTTCGGCTTTTGTCTTGATAGAATCCCACGAGATAGCGTCCAATTTTTCCTTCATTGGGGTAATTAGATTATCTTTAAACCACTTGATAACTGATTTGAAGGCGTTTATCGCTATTTTTCCTATGGATTTGAATGTGGGGCCGATATCCTTCACCAAATTCCTCATCAGTACAATCGTGGTTAATAACGACATATCTTCACTCCCAATCTAAAAACGAATAATCCAGTCCGACTACTTCTCTATCTCCGCTCTTCGCCTGTTGTTTCTTACGCTCAATTTCCTTATTATTCTCTTCGGTTGATACCATAGCCCAAACAAGCGATTGCTTGAACAAGTGAGGGGGCATTGAATACACTTCCATCAAAGAAATTCCAAAGTGTTTTGCGATAATGTAAGCCCACAATTCTATTTGTGTGCTAAAATCTTCTATCGCATCATACTTATCTTTCTTGAGGAATGCTTCAACCCTCACTCGGTCGGGTTGGTAAACCCCCCTTGCAATGCCTCCGCCAACTCTTGTGGTTGTGGTAGCACCTTACAGACCTGTTCTCCAACATGGCCTTTGAGGGAAAGTAATTCATCAGTAGTTAAACTGGGGTTTGTCTTGGTAATCCAATGTGAGAAAGCATGTTCCCAGTAGCCAGCCAAATCAAGAGTTACATCGTCTTTTTCCACACGAAGCATTTTTTGTGCGGCGGCTTGAATGTCAAGGAAGGATATGTCTCGTACCCATACCTCAATGACCTGTGATTCATCTTCGGGACTTATCCCTATCACATGCTTGGTCGTATCGTCATTCTTCAATAATAGGCTCTTGTTTGTCACTACTGTCTTGTTCATTTATTTCCTCTCCATTGGATGCGGCTACCTCTTCGGTAGGGGCTTCCGAATCGCCTTCAAGGGCCGCTTCATCAGCAGGGCTTTTGGGGTCTTCTTCGGGAATTTCGCCTGTATCATTTTGCTTTAATCGCAAAATAATTTCAGCCTTTGTACCGTACACTGGTAGGCCACGCTCTTTGCATAGCGCACGCAGTTCAGCGACGGTCAGTGAATCGTATTCTTGTAGGTCAGCAGGGAAGGGATTGACAACCTCTTCCTCCACCATAGGTGCTGGCTCATCAGCGGGTATTACAACGGGAGAAAGTTGCTTACTAACATGTTGTTCAATGGAATGTCTATCCATGAGAGCAATCATTTCATCACTAAACTCTACTCCGTTATTGGTGCATAACCATCGGGCATAGCCAAGCGCACCCATTCGTCGGTATTGTTGAAATGATGTTTTCATGTTAATCCCTCAGTATTTAACGATGGTATCTCGTGATATGACCTTGATGGTTTTAGGCATAATTTTGAGTGTTGACTTCACCATACCCTTGTCTTCGGGGATTTGCAGTGGTGCCTCAATGATGTAGTAGTCATCAATAATAATCATCATACGCTCAGTGGTTCCCGAAGTGGTGTTCTTTTCAAAATTGATGCGTATTTGGTTGGTAGTAGTTCCGTCTTCACTTGCACTGAACTCAGTAGCCGAGCGCATCTTGTGGTAAAACAACGGGTCATCTACACCAATTTCCATAGTCATTTCGTAGGATGTTTGTCCTTCAACCATAAGAGATGTATTACGAGAACCACCAAATGGAACTTGACTCGTAGCACTGGTTTGACTGTTTTCTCCGTTGATAACATGGAATGCTTGCATTCCTGTTTGTCCTGTAAGGGAGAAATTCAATACCTGTGCCGCTTGTACACCTGCAATGTTAATTGTACCGTTGTAAAACATGAAAGGTTTCTGTGTCTTAGGCCCGATACCACTTTGAAATCTTTTTGCATCGGTGTTTGCTGTGTCATTGAACATACGATGGGAGGCATATCTTGAGGTACTACCTTCCAATCGTGCAGTGTCCGTATAACACAGAGCGGAATTGAAGTTTACAGCCAAGCGGAGAGCCGCATCGTTGTCGGTCGTGAGAGTGAAGTCAGTGACCTTGCATCCACGGAACACACGAGTCAATTCCTTAGAGTCAGTTGCGGTACCATCCACTGCCCCATCATCTGTATCAACATCACGGCGGCGTTGTGAAACTTCAAGGCTGAACGATGGTTGATGAGTGTGGTTAAAGAGCAAGTGAGTTTGTGCATCTGCAATAACACCAGTGGATGATACTGTAGGTGGATTTGTATTCGGCGCATCATCAAAATCAATGAAATGTACAGCCATATTATCTGCGTGAGGGAAAAGAAGGGGTTCATCTAAATACACTTTGGTACCATCCATACCGATGACACGACGAACCTCACTACGCAATGCGGTATCAAAACGAGTGACCGTAAATGACCCATCCCATCGTAAAGCCACCTCGGTTATATCAGCCTCATGTGTCGTGGTCACAGGGACATAAGTTGTGTCCTCAATAAGCACATAGTGTTTAGCGGCTAAATTACCGTGGTCGTCAGTGAGAGTGATAAATGACTGTCCTGCTTTTGTTGCACCATCAAGCGTTGTAAAGTGACTTGTTTCGGGGTTAGCCACCGGGTGTACCACTTCGCCACCAAGACAGTATTTGAGCCAACGAGCCGAGTGCATGGCTACTTCAAAAGAGCCGCCTTCCGTAATCAGTTTACCGGGTACTTGCACACTGGTATCTCGGCCAAGACCGACAACATGAAATCGCTTTAAGTCCACTTTTGTTTCGGGAACTGTAAGGGCACTGGTGATACCGAGGAACTGGTCAGTCAAAACGGATTCTTCTGCAATACCACCCGTTTTAGGCTCATTCATGCTTGTGTCAAATGCCGGAGTCTTGTAAGGTAGAATATGAAGGTCAATAGCGGCGGCACTGAGAGTTGCACCTCCTGTTTTCATTGCTGGTGAAATTTTGAGAGTTCGCCCATCGTTCTCCACGATAGTAAAAACACCAGCAGTGTCGTTTGCATCAATAGTTGAGCCAGTATCAGTCCACTTGACTTGAGAACCCACAAGCATGTTTTTTGGGTAACGAAGTGCATTGCTCAAGAAAGTTAGTGTTGCGCCGCTGTGACTACCACCTGTGGTGGCGGCGGATAATTCAAATTCTGTAGCCGAAGTGATACTTACAACTGTCGCTCCTGCTGGAATGCTACCCGAACCACTTCCTCCTGTCGCTGAAACTGTCATCCCAACTCGTATTGCAGTATCGGAGGCGTGTGTAATAGTAGGGTCATTGTTGTATGCACCGCTTCCAACTGTAAAGGCTGTTTTGAAAAGTGCGGGGTTGGTCTGTGCGGAAAATGTAATGGTGGTAAAATCGTTTCCAGCGACCGTAGTGATGGTCATGTTTGCATCGGTGTTTGCGTTAATTGAAACTCCCACTTCGGGAGCGAATGAAACTTCTGCTAAGTCGCCCTTGTACACTGTTGATGGCATATTTTTTCACCTTATGGTATTAGTTCTGCAAGTATTACGACTTCAATTTGAAAGGTCATACGAAAGAGAAATTTGCTTCGGTCGCTTAAATCTGTACGGGTTTTGAATACCAGTCGGTCAAAGTTTGTACCGTCGCCTTTTCTCTTTGTATGTATCACCCTCCGAATTTCATTCTCAAGGGCTTGTAAATGCTTGCGCCCCTTAGTTGTACGGACATCAACCGTGATATTTATGCGTGTCGTTACAAAGTCGTAAAATAGTTCCGGTGCCTCTTCGTTGTGGGCTGTCTCATATACCATCACATAATCATGCTTATCCAAGTCAAGACGCTTTCCTTTTTCAGCGGTTGTGTCAGCAATATCAATGACTACAGGGCGATAATTACTGGTGTTTCCACGGTTCCAGTCAGTTTGAAACAGGTTGATGATTACATCCAACCCCTCAGTCCATGTTGCTACCATCATAACCCCTCCTTCTCAATGATTTTCTTAAAGTCAATAGGGATAAAGAAACCGTTGTCGTGACGCATGTTGTACCGCTCAAGGTCGGGGTTTTGACGCATCATGGCCTTGTCCGTAGCGTCTTGAATGAGTTTGTTCTCTACCTCACTGGCTGGCTCGCCAGTCTTGTTGTTGATAGCCACACCGTCTTGCATGGCGAAGCCCTTAG
>Ga0115572_10001198_pt1 | contig 21365 bp, 16 predicted proteins | sample COGITO_mtgs_1206_FD_88681 | JGI IMG/M metagenome (GOLD analysis project Ga0115572, IMG submission 88681) | Pelagic marine microbial communities from North Sea - COGITO_mtgs_120607 | ecosystem: Environmental > Aquatic > Marine > Epipelagic | place: Germany:Helgoland, sampling site Kabeltonne... | reverse complement strand
TTTTAATGTCTGCAGAAAAAGCGAAAGAATTAAACATAACACCGATTGCGAAAATAAAAAGTTTTGCCGATGCTGCTCACGAACCAAAATGGTTTACTACTGCACCAGCCAAAGCAATCCCAAAAGCATTGGCAATCGCTAATCTTTCTATAGATGATGTTGATTATTTTGAATTAAACGAAGCGTTTTCTATTGTTGGATTGGCAAACATGAAAATTTTAGGCATTGGAGATGATAAAGTTAATGTAAATGGTGGTGCCGTTTCTTTAGGACATCCTCTAGGAGTTTCTGGTGCAAGAATCGTAATTGCATTGACTTCAATTTTAAAACAAAATAATGCTACAATTGGAGCTGCAGCTATTTGTAACGGCGGCGGCGGTGCATCTGCATTAATTTTAGAAAAAATTTAATTATAATAATCTAAACTCAATTGAATTTATGCTGTATGGCATTTGTAATTTAAGTTCTGCTTCTTTAAGGGCATCTGCCTCTGACTCCTCAGAGATGATCAGTCAGGTTTTATTTGGTGAAACTTTTGAAATTATTGAAAAAGATAAAGAATGGAGCTGGATTCGTTTGACTTTTGACGGGTATGAAGGGCATATCGACAACAAACAGTTTGTAAAAATTTCAGAGGATAATTTTTTAAAATTAAAAAATGAAAAAAACTATTTTTCAGGAGAAATAATTGATTTTATTACGAATGAAAAAAATGAGTTAACCACCATTCCATTGGGTTCAAGATTGCCCTCTTATAATAATTGTAAGCTTCAGATAAACTCGAATACATTTTCTTATCAAGGGACCGTTTTATCTGAAAAAAAATCAAAAAAAGAAATTGCACAAACTGCTTTCACCTATTTAAATACTCCTTTTTTATGGGGAGGAAAGACGCCTTTTGGTATTGATTGCTCTGGACTTACTCAAATGGTATATAAACTCTGTGGACATGCACTTTTAAGAGATGCAAAAGAACAAGCTACCCAGGGAGAAGTATTGAGTTTTATTGAAGAAAGTGAGCCCGGTGATTTGGCTTTTTTTGACAATGAAGAAGGAGAAATAATACATGTAGGTATCATTTTAAACGACTATAACATTATACATGCACATGGCAAAGTAAGAATTGACACCTTAGACCATAGTGGCATTTTTAATAAAGATCTTCAAAAGCATACGCACAAATTAAGGATCATAAAAAAAATAATTTAACGGGTAATTAAAGTCAAAAAAAAATCCGAAACAATAAAAGTTTCGGATTTTTAGTAGCTTTGGTTAAGTTACTTATTGAGTTCTCATTTTCTTGTAAATAGGTCTCAAAGCATCTGCTTCCGCTTCTTTTTCTAGAGTATCATAGATATTCAAAAGCATTCTTACGGTCCCTTCTGACCTCTTGATACCATCTGCTTTGACTAAATAGGGTAAAACTTTCTCATAGAGTGCTTTTTGCTTTGCTTGCAAAGCATCGTATTTTTTGAAATTAGATAAATTATCATTCATTTCATCTACAATTGCTTTTTCTTCAACGAGCATAGCAATTCCTAAATTTAAATAGGCATCTCCATAGGTTGGATCTAATTCAATTGCCTTCTTGTAAAACCCAATTGCAGCGTCAGTTTTATTTTCATTTGCATTGACTACTCCTAAATTAAAAAACAACACTGGATTGGTTGGGTCTAAAGCAACAGCCTCTATCATCAATTCTCCAAATTTATCCATTCTTTTAAGCTGAATATACATCTGAGCTTGGTTTAACAAGAGGTTGATGTCTTTTGGATTTGATTTTCTAGCTTCTTCTAGAGCAGCAATTGCCAATTCTGGTTTCCCCTGATTCACATAAATATACCCTATATTTTTGATAATTTCTGCTTGTTTAGATTCAGAAACCTCATCTTTTGGGGTTGAATATTGACCTGCTTTCACCATTAAATCTCTTTGAGTTTTACTCCCAAAACTTTCTTCTTTACCCGTTTTTTTATTAAGTGCTAAATAGGAAGTAGAAATACCTGTATAGTTGATGTTTTGCAACTCTTTATAATACCCCAATGATGCATCATACTCTTTTGATATAGAAGCACTAAGCGCTGCATTGTATAAAAAAGAGGTGTCTTTCGGACTCAATTGATACGTTAAATAAAAACTATCTGTCGCATTTTTAAAATCTTTAGCATTGTACTGTTCAATTGCTTTTTTAGAAATAAATTGGACCAACTGATTTAACTTAGGTTTTGCTTCTTTGGTATATTTAAGCTTTCCTGTTTGTTTTTCATACTCAAATAAGGCATTGTATGCTTTAGCTGCCTTTTTAATATTTGATTTACCATAAGCAGCCCCTTTTAAATAATAATACTTTGCCTTGTATTTTGGATCCATCGAATCTTCTGAAGATTCTAGCGAAGCAATAGTGGCCTTTGCTTCCTTAAATTGACCTTTTTTTAGCGCTTTTTCAACCGCTTTTAATTCATTTTTTTGAGCAAAAGAAGCGATGGATAGTAAACCTATTGTTGCTACTAATAATTGTTTTTTCATATTCGTAATTATTAATTTTATTCTAATTCTTGATTTTCGTTTGAATCGTTTTCAATTTCCGAATTATTGTCAATTTCCGTGCCATTCTCTAATTGTTCCTCAGCATCCTCAGCTTCTTCTTCGTGAACAACTTTTGCAACGGCAGCAATGCTATCAGTATCTTTAATATTTATGAGACGAACACCTTGTGTTGCGCGTCCCATAACTCGTAAATCTTCGACAGCCATTCTAATCGTTAATCCAGATTTATTAATAATCATTAAATCATTAGAATCATCAACATTTTTGATGGCTACCAAATTACCTGTTTTTTCTGAAATATTTAAGGTCTTAACCCCTTTACCTCCTCTGTTGGTAACTCTGTAATCTTCTAATTTAGAACGCTTTCCGTACCCTTTTTCAGAAACCACCAATATATTACTGTCCATATCATTTACAGCAACCATACCAATGACCTCATCATTTTCATGTTGTAAGGTAATCCCTCTAACTCCGGAAGCTGTTCTACCCATAGGACGTGTTTTAGCTTCTTCGAAACGAATGGATTTACCAGAAGCTAAAGCTAACATTACTTGACTATCACCTGTTGTTAATTTTGCTTCCAACAACTCATCACCCTCTTTAATTGTAATAGCATTAATACCATTTGTTCTTGGTCTAGAATACTGTTCTAATGAAGTCTTTTTAACTTGACCTTTTTTAGTTGCCATGATGACAAAATGACTATTAATATAGTCTTCGTCTTTTAAATCTTGTGTTACCAAAAATGCTTTTACCTTATCATCTTGTTCGATGTTGATCAGGTTTTGCATTGCTCGTCCTTTGGTATTTTTACCTCCTTCAGGAATTTCATACACACGCATCCAGAATACTTTTCCTTTTTGAGTGAAAAACATCATGTATTGATGATTTGTAGCCACAAATAAGTGTTCTAAGAAATCTTCATTCCTTGTCGTTGCCCCTTTTTGTCCTCTTCCTCCTCTATTCTGAACTTTATACTCTTCAAGATTTGTACGTTTTAAATACCCAGCATTAGAAATAGTAACCACTACTTTTGTATCAGGTATCATATCTTCAATACGCATGTCTCCACCCGCATATTCTATCAAAGATCTTCGCTCATCACCGTACTTGTCTTTGATATGTAGCAACTCGTCTTTTATAATTTGATAACGTCTAGGCTCATTTGATAAAATATCTTTTAGGTCAGAAATTGTTAGCATAATTGCATCGTACTCACTACGCAATTTATCTTGTTCTAGTCCTGTTAATTGACGCAAACGCATTTCTACTATTGCTTTTGCTTGAATTTCTGTCAACTCAAAACGGTCAATTAAACTTTCTCTGGCTTCGTCTGCATTGGCAGAAGCTCTAATAATTTTTATGACTTCGTCAATATTATCAGAAGCTATAATTAATCCCTCTAAAATATGGGCTCTCGCTTCTGCTTTCTTTAACTCAAATTCTGTTCTACGAACAATAACTTCATGTCTATGTTCAACAAAATAATGGATTAATTGTTTTAAATTTAATTGCTCTGGTCTTCCTTTTACCAAGGCAATATTATTAACACTAAAAGAAGTCTGTAATTGTGTGTATTTGAATAATTTATTTAAAACGATGTTAGGAATGGCATCGCGTTTTAAAACGTATACTATTCGCATTCCATTTCTATCAGATTCATCTCTAATATTCGAAATACCTTCAATTTTTTTATCGTTGACAAGTTCCGCAGTTTTTTTAATCATTTCTGCTTTGTTTACCTGATAAGGAATTTCTGTAACGATGATACACTCACGCCCCTTCACTTCTTCGATAACCGCTTTAGCACGCATTACAATTCGTCCACGACCAGTATGAAAAGCATCTCTAACTCCATCATATCCATATATGATACCTCCTGTTGGAAAATCTGGCGCGGTGATGTGTTGCATGAGCTCATCTATTTCAATGTCTCTATTATCAATATAAGCAACGGTTCCATTAATCACTTCCGTTAAATTGTGAGGAGCCATATTTGTAGCCATACCTACGGCAATACCAGACGCTCCGTTTACCAATAAATTTGGGATGCGCGTTGGTAAAACTGTTGGCTCTTGTAGCGTGTCATCAAAATTTAAACGATGGTCTACCGTATCTTTTTCAATATCAGCTAGCATATCTTCAGAAATCTTTTGCATTCTTACCTCTGTATAACGCATTGCTGCAGGAGAGTCTCCATCTACAGAACCAAAGTTCCCTTGCCCATCAACCATCATGTAACGCACGCTCCAATTTTGTGCCATACGCACCATGGAATCATATACAGAGGTATCTCCGTGTGGGTGATACTTTCCAAGGACTTCCCCAACAATCCTTGCAGATTTTTTGTAGGATCCAGTAGCTTTAATTCCTAACTCGTGCATTCCAAATAAAACCCTTCTATGCACGGGTTTTAAACCATCTCTTACATCAGGTAATGCTCTTGAAACAATCACCGACATGGAGTAGTCGATGTAAGCAGCTTTCATCTGCTCTTCAATGTTAATCGGAATTAACTTTTCTCCGTCTGCCATAAATATATTTGATTAAATTTTATTCATTTTTTTAAAACAAGGCAAGATACAATTTTTGTAAGTATTTACAAAGATTTTGAAGCTCAGAATCCCTCAGAGTTATCAACATTTTTTTATAATTTTTAACAGTCATTTATTTGCTGTATTTCTAGGAGTTTTTTACCTTAGTAATGTCATTAATTTGTCAGTAAAATAGCATTGGCACATTTTTTGTGCCCATAATAGAAAAAAAGACTAATTTTACAACACATCAATTAAAGAACGAAAGAAAGAGATATGGATGATAATTTTTCACCAAAGGTTAGAGATGTAATTACTTTCAGTAAAGAAGAAGCGCTTCGTTTAGGGCACGAATTTATTGGAACAGAACATCTTTTATTAGGTTTGATTAGAAAAGGAGAAGGAAAAGCGATAGAAATATTAACTGCACTGGATGTAGATCTCACTTTATTACGTAAAAAATTAGAGCTTTTAAATCCTGTAGATCCAATATTTACAGAAAGTTCAGAAACTCCAAATTTACGTCTGACTAGACAGGCAGAAAAAGCGCTAAAAACAACTTTTTTAGAAGCAAAATTATACCAAAGCGACTGCATAGATACTGCACATTTATTATTGTGTATTTTAAGAAATGAGAATGATCCCTCTACAAAGTTAATTCACAAATATGACGTTAATTATGACGAAGCAAAAGCATTGTATAAGCAACTTCATGTAGATGATGTAGATATGCCGTTAAACCCAATTGCAGAAACTCCCTCTGATGATGAGTATGCTTCAGAAAAATCAAATCCTTTTGAGCAAGCTCAAAAAGCAAAAAACGTTAAAAAATCGAAAACTCCTGTTTTAGACAATTTTGGTAGAGACTTAACTGATTTGGCAGAAAAAGGAACATTAGATCCTGTGGTTGGTAGAAAAAAAGAAATTGAGCGAGTTTCTCAAATTTTAAGTAGAAGAAAAAAAAATAACCCAATGCTTATTGGCGAACCTGGAGTTGGAAAATCTGCAATTGCTGAAGGTTTGGCTTTAAGAATTATTGAAAGAAAAGTATCCAGAATTTTATTTGACAAACGGATAATTTCTCTAGATCTAGCAAGTTTGGTTGCTGGCACAAAGTACCGCGGGCAATTTGAAGAACGCATGAAAGCTCTAATGAATGAACTAGAAAAAAATGAAGACATCATTTTATTCATAGATGAAATCCATACCATTGTTGGTGCCGGAGGCGCAACAGGTTCGTTAGATGCTTCTAACATGTTAAAACCGGCTTTAGCAAGGGGTGAAATACAATGTATTGGGGCAACTACGTTGGATGAATTTAGAACAAATATCGAAAAAGATGGTGCACTAGAACGTCGTTTTCAAAAGGTAATTGTAGATCCAACTTCTGTAGATGAAACCATACAAATTTTACAAAATATAAAAAGTAAATACGAAGAACATCATCATGTAAATTATACTGATAATGCTATTGAGGCTTGTGTAAAATTAACAAATAGATATATGACCGATAGATATCTTCCAGACAAAGCAATTGATGCTTTGGATGAAGCTGGGTCTAGAATTCATATCACTAATATTGTAGTTCCAAAACAAGTATTAGAATTAGAAACTCAATTAGAAATTATAAGAGATAAAAAAACAAAGGCTGTTAACGGCCAGAAATACGAAGAGGCTGCTAAGTTACGAGATGACGAAAAGAATATGGAAGCTGCTTTAGATTCTGCTCAAAAACAATGGGAGGATGATGCTAAATTAAATAGAGAAATTGTTACTGAAGACAATGTCTCTGAAGTGGTCTCTATGATGACTGGAATCCCTGTAAATAGAGTTGCAGAAGCAGAAAGCAATAGATTACAGGAATTACCTGACCTCATTAAAGGAAAAGTAATTGGCCAAAATGAAGCAGTAACGAAAGTTGTAAAATCAATACAACGAAATAGAGTTGGCTTAAAAGACCCTAATAAACCGATTGGTTCTTTTATTTTTCTAGGACAAACAGGTGTTGGTAAAACGCAATTGGCAAAAGTTTTAGCGCGTGAATTGTTTGATTCTGATGATTCTTTAATTAGAATTGACATGAGTGAATACATGGAAAAATTTGCTATTTCTCGTTTAATTGGAGCACCTCCAGGATATGTTGGTTATGAAGAAGGAGGACAGTTGACTGAAAAAGTTAGAAGAAAACCCTACTCTGTTATCTTATTAGATGAAATCGAAAAAGCACATCCAGATGTGTTCAATACCTTGTTACAAATTCTGGATGATGGTTATATTACCGACAGTCTTGGTCGAAAAATTGATTTTAGAAATACTATAATTATTATGACTTCTAACATTGGTGCTCGTCAATTAAAAGACTTTGGTGGTGGAGTTGGTTTTGGAACCTCATCTAAAAAAGAACAAGCAGACGCGCATGCAAAATCTGTAATTGAAAATGCTTTAAAGAAATCTTTTGCTCCAGAGTTCTTAAATAGAATAGATGATGTCATTGTCTTTAATGCTCTTGAAAAAGAAGACCTTCACACGATCATAGACATTGAACTAGACATGCTACTCAAAAGAATCTCTGATTTAGGCTATACACTCAATCTAAGCGAAAAGGCAAAAGATTATATAGCTGACAAAGGGTTTGACAAAAAGTATGGAGCAAGACCGCTTAAAAGAGCAATACAGAAATACATTGAAGATGCTTTGGCAGAAGAAATTGTTAATTCTAAACTATCTGAGGGAGATACGATCAATATGGATTTAGATGAAAAAAACAATAAGCTCAGCATTAAAATTAAAAAAGGGAAGAAAAAGCCAGAAATAAGAACAGAAACTGAATCTTAAAAATTAAAACAACTCTTTAGCATCAATTTCAAGAGTTGAAATAAATTCAGATGCTTTATGAATATCATACTGCAAAACTCTATCTTCTTGAACTATAGAAACTTCTTTTCTAAACAAACCAACCATGCTCTCTATAAAAGGAGAGCTTTTTGCATTTCCAAAACTCAATGCTTGTGAGGCCGTAAAAAGTTCTATTGCGAGTATTGTTTGTAAATTATCTACTACTTTTTTACATTTTGTAGCGGCATTTGCCCCCATAGAAACATGATCTTCTTGACCATTACTAGATTCAATAGAATCTACACTTGCTGGAGTCGCGTATTGTTTATTCTGACTTACAATACTTGCTGCTGTATATTGTGGAATCATAAATCCAGAATTCAATCCGGGATTTGACACTAAAAAGGGAGGTAAATGTCTATGGCCAGAAACTAATTGATACGTTCTTCTTTCTGATATATTGCCTAATTCAGAAATTGCAATTGCTAAAAAATCGAACCCCAATGCTAAGGGCTGTCCGTGAAAATTTCCTCCTGATATAATTTCATCTTCATCTACAAAAATATTTGGGTTGTCAGTAACCGAGTTTATTTCCGTTAAAAATGTATTCGTTACAAAATGGATTGTATCTTTAGTTGCCCCGTGAACTTGTGGCATACACCTAAAAGAATAGGGATCTTGTACATGTTGTTTCTCTTGAGAAATCAAACAACTGTCCTTTAACAACTCCTTAATTCTTCTTGCTGTTTTTAGCTGTCCAATATGCGGTCTTGCAAGATGAATTAGCTCGTTAAAAGGCTCTATTCTTCCATCAAAACCCTCTAAAGAGGTGGTTCCAATTACGTCTGCTAAATAGGATAATTTGTGTGCTTTTAAAAGAGTGCTTATTCCATAGGCAGACATGAATTGAGTTCCATTCAATAAGGCTAAACCTTCTTTAGACTGAAGCTTAATTTTGTCCCATGAGAAAATTTCTAACATTTTTTGTGAAGGCATCTTTTCTTCTTGATAATAGACCTCTCCGAGGCCAATTAAAGGTAAAGACAAATGGGCTAAAGGAGATAAATCACCAGAGGCACCAAGGGAACCCTGTTCATAAATTACGGGAATAATTCCATTATTATAAAATTCTATTAACCTCTGTACAGTTGCTAATTGCACCCCAGAATGGCCATGACTCAAGGCCTGAATCTTAAATAAAATCATCAGTTTTACTATCTCAATAGGTACTTCATCTCCGGTACCACATGCATGACTCATTACTAAATTCTCTTGAAGTTTCTGTAAGTTATGATCGTTAATCTTTACATTGTATAAAGCTCCAAAACCGGTATTGATACCATAAATTGGCTTCGAAATCGATTTCGTTTTAACATCCAAATAAGACCTGCATTTTTGTATTCTTTCAATGGCAGTATCAGAAAGGACTAACTTTGTATCCAAAGAAATAATTTCTTGAATCTTAGAGAGATCCAGAGGGAAAGAGTCTATATAATGAAATGTATTCATATCTTGATGTAATTGGTCATCAAAAGTGCAAATTCAGTTCTGTATATACAAATGATTTTAACTATTTTTTCACACCTTTAAATGATATCTTTGCAATAAATTTAAGAATTTATAAATGAAAAAAATAAGTCTTGCACTTTTTACACTATTCGTAATTACCTCTTGTTCAAATGAACATTCTAAGGAATATATTTCTGTATCCGGAAAATTAGAAAATAATAAAGATTCTCTAATTACCATTACTGGTCGAACTGGAGTTGTTAAAACAATTTCTATAAATAATGACGGTTCTTTTAAAGATACTTTAAAAGTAGCAAAAGGAGCTATTTATTCCTTTCAAACAAGTAGAAAAAAAAGAATACTAATCTATTTAAAAAATGGTTTTAATATCAATATAACAGGGAATTCGGAAAAATTCATGACAAGTTTCGAGTATTCTGGTGAGGGAGCTTCTAATTCAAACTTTATTCTTGCTCAACTAGAAAAAAGCAAAAAACTAGGAAATCCTGCTGCTCTTTTTGCACTGGAAGAAGAGGCTTTCTATGCAAAAATAAATGTATTAGAAAAAGAGTATGACAGTATTTTATCTTCTTACAAAAACTTAGACAGCGCACTAGTTGATATGGTTACTACCCAAAATAAACAAATGTTTGCTTATTTTAAAAATAATTACAATTCTAATAAAAAAATTGCAAAAGGAAGACCTTCTCCAAAGTTTGAAAATTACATCGATATTAAAGGCGGTAAAAAATCATTAGATTCTTTTAAAGGGAAATATGTATACATAGATGTTTGGGCTACTTGGTGTGGACCTTGCATTAGGGAAATCCCAGCATTGGATAAACTAGAAAAAGAATACCACTCAAAAAACATAGCATTTGTTAGTATATCTACTGATGAATCTAGAAGAAGCGGTGGATCTTGGGAAGCAGCAGAAAAGAAATGGAGTAATTTTGTGAAGTATAGAAATATGAGTGGCATTCAGTTATGGTCTGGCAAGGATACTCGTTTTCAACAAGAATATCAAATAAATGGAATACCACGATTTATTTTAATCGATCCACAAGGTAATATTGTAGATGCAAATGCACCAAGACCCTCTGACCCAAGGCTAAGAAACATCTTTAATTCTTTAAATATTTAAAAAGAGTTAAAACAAAAAAAAACGAAACCTAAATTTTAGGTTTCGTTTTTTTTTGTTTTGATAGGTTTAACTAGTCTTTATAAACACCCATATCTGCATACTTATCCATTCTTTTAGAAACTAAATCAACATCGTTCAAGTCTTTTAATTCCTCAAATGCAGTAATGATTTGTTCTTGAACAGCTTTAAAAGCATCTTCTCTATTTGTATGAGCTCCTCCGACTGGTTCTTTGATAATTCCATCAATTAGTTTCAGCTTTTTCATATCATCTCCTGTAAGTTTTAAAGCCGCTGCTGCTTGTTCTTTAAACTCCCAACTTCTCCATAAAATAGAAGAACAAGATTCTGGAGAAATGACAGTATACCAGGTGTTTTCCATCATATATACTCTGTCTCCTACTCCAATTCCTAGAGCTCCACCTGAAGCCCCTTCACCAATAACTATGGTTATAATTTGAGTTTTTAAACGTGTCATTTCTAAGATATTTCTGGCAATTGCCTCTCCTTGTCCACGTTCTTCTGCTTCTAAACCTGGATATGCTCCGGGAGTATCTAATAATGTAACAACAGGAATTCTAAATTTTTCTGCCATTTTCATTAAACGCAATGCTTTTCTGTATCCCTCTGGGTTTGCCATCCCAAAATTTCTGTACTGACGTGTTTTGGTATTATACCCTTTTTGCTGGCCAATAAACATGAAAGATTGATTGCCAATTTTACCCAAACCTCCAATCATGGCTTTGTCATCTTTGACACTTCTATCTCCATGCAGTTCCATAAACGTATCTCCACAAATAGCTTTGATATAATCTAAGGTATAAGGCCTATTTGGGTGTCTAGATAATTGAACTCTTTGCCAAGGAGTCAAGTTTTTATAAATATCTTTTCTTGCTATCTCTAATTTTTTTTCAATCTTGCGACAAGTAGCACTTACATCTACATCACTTTCTTCACCTATAATCTGACACTTATCTAGCTGGTCTAGAAGTTCTTTAATAGGCATTTCAAAATCTAAATATTCCATTTTGTAATTATTTGATTTTCGTTGTATTATAGGACAAACATACTATAAAATTAATTGTTTTTTTAAAAAAAAAGTTACTTTTTTCCAACAGTTTTTTCTTTAATTTTTTTTCTTATTACTGTTTTGTTCTTAATAATTCCGTTAACTAAAACAACGAACAAGACAATAAAAGCCCCAAAATAAAATTCAATATTCATTTTTTCTTTTTCACCAAAAATAAACAGCGCCAAAAGAATCGCATAAACGGGTTCTAAATTGAGGGTTAATACTACGGTGTATGGCGATAAATACTTCATCACTTTAACAGAAGCTATAAATGCATATGCGGTACAAAAACTACTTAAAATCAATAGATATAACCAATCTAATTTTGAAATTTTAAAAAAAGATATTGAAAAACCATTCATAAAAAATAGATATGCAGTTATAAAAACAACCCCAAAAAATAATTGATAAAGAGAAATTGTACTGGCAGCATATTTTTTGATAAATAGACCGTTTAGAACTGAAAAAATTGCACTTAAAAGAGATGAAATTAGTGCGTAGAAAATTCCTAATCGATATTGACTTTCAAAATTAAATATAATATATAAACCCAAAATTACGATGAGTCCCAAGACTATTTCTAATTTATTAATTCTTCTTTTAAAGAAAAGAGGTTCAATTAACGATACAAAAAAAGCACCGGTACTCATTGTTACTAGGGCAACAGAGACATTAGATACTTTGATGGCTTTGAAGAAAAAGATCCAATGCAACGCAATAACAACTCCCGTAAGAAAAAACTTCCCAATTCCAATTCGATCAGCTTTAAATGATTTTTTTTTTATGACAAAATAAAGAACAATAAAAACAACTGCTAAAGACATTCTATACCAAACCAAAGGAATGGCATCTAAACTTATTAGTGCCCCTAAAATAGCAGTAAAGCCCCAAATCAAAACAATTAGATGCAAAAGCAAATAATTTTTTAGTTTACTTTCTTGCATTTAGATATAAATAAATAGCGATGCAGCCAAAAGCTAGATTTGGCATCCAAACATAAAGAAGAGAATTTACACTGGCTACAGCACCCAAAACCTCTACTATTTTCATCAAAAAAACATACATGAACATGATACCAATACCTATTGCTAAATTAACACCAGTACCTCCTCTTCTTTTTCTAAAAGCCAGGGCAACAGCAATAATTGTTAGTATGTAAGAAGCTATAGGCAAACTTGTTCTTTTATGAAATTCTACTAAATAGACATTTAAATTTTTAACGCCTCTCTTTTTTGAGACATCAATAAATTCATTTAACTCTCCAGAAGGCATTTCTTGTGATAATGCAGATTTATAGATTAAATCTTTCGGTGTAAAGTTAAAAACAGTATCCTTTTTGGTTCCCGAAAAAATACTATCTCTGTCCCTATAAATTTTACGCATTTTCCAATTAGAAAGTGTAAATACAGAGTCAGTATTATTATATCTTATCCTGTTAGAAACTAATTTAGATTTCAATTCTATACCATCATAGACCTCTGATGTAAAATCGTAACCAGAATTGGAAGTTGTATTAAAACTTCTGATAAAAATGTAAGTGCTATCTGTTAGCTGTAAACTAAATTCTCTCACAAATTTTAATTCGTTTTTTTGTCTGCTGCTGTTTATGTATTCTTTTTCGAATTGTTTTCTTTCTTTACTACTATTTGGCACTACAAAATGATTCATCCCAAGAGAGATAAGTGTAATTAAAGATGCTCCGATAAAATATGGGTATAGGAATCTTTTAAAAGAAACCTTTGCATTTGTAATGGCTATAATCTCTGAATTATTAGATAGTTTAGAGGTAAATAAAATTACAGCAATAAACAATGCCAAAGGCATGAAAGTATTTGCATAATAAATGATGAAATTTTTATAATATTCATCAACTATCTGGTAAAACCCTAAATCTGGATGCTCTAGAAAATTATCAATCTTTTCTGAAATGTCTATAGCAATCGCTATGGGAATTAGAATCAATAGGGTAAACAAGAACGTTACCAAAAATCGTTTTAATATGTACCAATCTATAATTTTCAAAAGTGTCGCTATGTTTTTAAGTTTAAACTTTAAATAATTTATAAGCGTTTGTTCATTTGTTTGACCATTTTATCCTTCCATTCCCTAAAATCTCCAGCTAAAATATGCTTTCTTGCTTCACGGGTTAACCAGACATAAAAGCCTAAGTTATGTATGGAAGCGATCTGCTTTCCTAACATTTCTTTCGCAGCAAAAAGATGACGTAAATAGGCTTTTGAATATAAGGTATCTACCCATGTAATTGCCATATCATCGATAGGAGAAAAATCCTCTTCCCACTTTTTATTTTTAATATTGATGGTACCATGAGCAGTAAATAACATTCCGTTTCTAGCGTTTCTTGTTGGCATAACACAATCAAACATATCTATTCCTAGAGCGATATTTTCTAAAATGTTAATTGGCGTACCAACCCCCATTAAATAACGAGGTTTATCTTCTGGCAAAATTGCTGTTACCACTTCTGTCATGGCGTATAATTCTTCAGCAGGTTCTCCAACAGAAAGCCCTCCAATTGCATTTCCGGCTGCACCTGCATTTGCAATATATTCTGCAGATTGTTTTCTCAAATCTTTGTATGTACTTCCTTGAACTATTGGAAAAAAGGTCTGCTCAAACCCATACTTAAAAGGTAATTTCTCTAAATGATTGACACATCTATCCAACCATCTATGTGTCATATGCATCGAACGTTTTGCATAATTATAATCACAAGGATACGGAGTACACTCATCGAAAGCCATGATAATATCTGCTCCAATTGTACGCTGAGTTTCCATCACGTTTTCTGGTGTAAAAAAGTGCATTGAGCCGTCTATATGGCTTTTAAACTTTACACCTTCTTCGTTAATTTTTCTTCTTCCCGATAAAGAATACACTTGATAACCACCAGAATCTGTTAATATATTACGATCCCAGTTCATAAACTTATGCAAACCACCAGCTTTTTCTAAAATATCCAACCCTGGACGTAAATATAAGTGGTAGGTATTTCCTAAAATTATGTCTGGATTTATTTCTTCTTTTAATTCTGTTTGGTGAACTCCTTTGACCGTTCCAACCGTTCCTACAGGCATAAAAATTGGCGTTTCTATAGTTCCGTGGTCAGTTGTTATTACTCCTGCTCTTGCTTGACTCTTTGGGTCGGTTATTTTTAAGTCGAATTTCACACATTTAAATTTTGATCATTTTATGACTAAATTTAATCACAAAATTAAGAACGCGTGTAACCACTTCGTTCTCTCATTTATTATTTTAATTTGTTAAAATGAAAATTAAAAAAATAAATTTTCGTTTCAATGGTGGCAAAGATACTATTATTTCAGAATTGATGATACTATTGAAATGTTATAAAAAATAAAATCTTATTTAAAAAAAATCGTTTTCTACTTGTATGCAAAATATGCGTTAAGGATTGAAATGGAAATCCTTTTTTGAGGAACGAATAAAAAGATTGCAATAAAAAGCCTGACCCAGAGGGGAACGCCCAAAAATTACCATCGTTTCTTTTTTGATGAAAAGCCTGAATTGCTCTTTTTAGATTTTGAAGAAGACTTTCTAAATGAGGCACTTTTTTTATTAAAATCGTTTTTTAATGGTGCGCTCTTTTTCTTTGAAACTTGCCGTTTGAATTTGGACGTGCCTTTGATTGTTGAAGCTTCTTCTGTTTTAGAAGATGTTGAAATCAGTGTGTTTATTTCGTTCATTTCGTCTTCGGTAAGTTCTCTCCAGTCTCCGGCTTGTAAATATCCTAATTCTACATTCATAATTCGAGTGCGTTTCAGCTTGGTTACTTCGTACCCTAAATACTCACACATTCTACGAATTTGACGATTTAAACCTTGTGTTAAAATAATTTTAAAAATTTTATCACTTACTTTATCTACTTTACATTTTTGAGTTATCGTTCCTAAAATAGGAATGCCATTGCTCATTTTTTCTATAAAATCTTCTGAAATAGAGTTGTTTACTGAAACAAAATATTCTTTCTCATGATTGTTTCCTGATCGTAAAATTTTATTTACAATATCACCATCATTTGTCAAGAAAATTAAGCCTTCAGACGGTTTGTCTAATCGCCCAATAGGAAACAATCTTTCTGGATAATTGATGTGCTTTATGATATTTTTAGGTTCTCTATCATCTGTGGTTGAAACAATGCCAACGGGTTTATTTAATGCAATGTATAGAGTTGTATTTTTTGGTTTTACCAATCTTCCATCTAATTTTACAACATCTTTTTTAGCAACTCTATTCCCTAACCGGGTTGGTTTACCATTAAGTGTTACTCGCCCTTCATTAATAAATTTCTCTGCTTCTCTTCTTGAGCAAATACCCGAAGAGCTGATGTATTTATTTAAGTTTATAGTACCGTTTTTCTTAGAATCCAAATGAGAAAATTTTTGAACAAAAGTAGGTATAAGATTATAATTCTATGGTTCTAAAAGTTAAATTTATTCTTGGAGAATTTACTTTTTTAGTGGGAGGCAACCTGTGCAACCAATTTCTTTGAGTCCCTTTTTTCATGACCAACAAGCTACCATTTTCTAGTAGTACATCGATTCTCTGTTTATTTTCTTTATGTTTAAAAGAAAATTTACGCGCTGCTCCCAGAGACAAAGAAGCAATCGCTCCGTCTTTTTTTAACATTTTTTCCCCATCAGAATGGTATGCCATTCCTTCATTACCAGAATGATAAAGGTTTAACAAACAAGAGTTATACATTTCTCCACTTTCATGTTCAACAAATTCTTTTAATTCTACTAATTCTCTTGTAAAAATATTTGCTGTTTTAGTAACTCCAGAATATTTGTATGAAAATTCTGATTCTCCATACCAAGCTACTTTTCTTTTTGTTATGATCTTTTTGCCAAATAATATTGCTTCGTCATTTTTCCATTGGATTGTTTTCAGCAACCGATCATAATAAAAAGCTGCTTTTTTAGTGTCTAAAATTATTCCATGATATGCTGTAACACCGTCATAAGGAAGAATATTTTTTATTGTTTCTGTTGAAAATAAATCCATGGATTAAAAATACTAATTAATACTGAAATAGTTTCCTTTTTAAAACACCAATTACTGAAGATTTTATTACTGTTTTTAATGTAAATTTTAATGAAACCTTTATTGTGTTGTGATTAAATTAAATTAACCCTCACACTTTTTTAAATTTCATATTGCCATATCAAGTGATGTAAACAAAACATATGAAAAGCCAAGCATATGAGAATTTTACTTATAAAACTTCTAGAATTCTAGTGTCAGTCTCAAAATTTTCAGCAACATTTATACCCATTTCCTATAATTTTGGCATCAGAATTACACCAAATAAATGCCAATATTAATCTTGCTGAACCAACTTTTGTTTTTTTTCTGACAAATCATTTAAAAAAAATCTTTAAATCGTTGGAAACATTGAATGACATAAAATATGAAACACCAACCAAACTGTTCAATCTTATGATCTCTTTTGTAAAAATTTCATCAAGCACAAAAACTCCTCAAAATACAGCAACAAAATCAAATTTAATCAACATATGTCTATATCTACATATGGTGAAGCTTAAAAATAGAAAATTATAGTTTCAGAGCTAAATTAAAGTATTAAATTTAATTAAAAAACATGAAAAAAACACTTACAATTGCAGCCTTAACCATATTGTATAATATAAATTCCCAAAACTACAGAACATTTATTATCACTACTGAGGCTACTGAGGGGGAAGGAAATTTTAATACCTCGTCTGGATATCGGACTTTACATAATAACTACGAAGGAAGTAATAATACAGCGTCTGGATTTAGAGCTTTATATAGTAATACATCTGGAAAAGAGAATACCGCTTTTGGACATGAGGCTTTACGAATGAACACCACAGGAAACCTAAATACCGCTTCTGGTTATTTTGCTTTATACAGCAACACCACAGGAATACAGAATACCGCTTTTGGACATGATGCTTTAGCAATGAACACCACAGGAAACGAAAATACCGCATCTGGTCTTTGTGCTTTGTATAATAACACCACAGGAAACCGTAATACTGCGTCTGGTTTTTCGGCTTTAGGTGATAACACCATAGGTAACAAGAATACCGCAAATGGATATGAGGCTTTAAATACTAACACCAAAGGAAATAAGAATACCGCATCTGGAGCTTATGCTTTAAAAAATAACATCGAAGGAAACGAGAATACCGCGAATGGATATGAGGCTTTATATACTAACACCTTAGGACATTATAATACCGCGTCTGGAGCTTATGCTTTAAAAAATAACACCTCAGGAAAAGAAAATACCGCGTCTGGAGCTTATGCTTTAGAAAAAAACACCTCAGGGAATTATAATACCGCGTCTGGTTATGCTGCTCTAGGTTATAATACCAAAGGAATAAGGAATACCGCGTCTGGAGCTTATACTTTAAAAAATAACACCTCAGGAAAAGAAAATACCGCGTCTGGAGCTTATGCTTTAGAAAAAAACACCTCAGGGAATTATAATACCGCGTCTGGAATTTTTGCTTTACAATATAACACCACAGGGAATTATAATACCGCATCTGGTTATGCTGCTCTAGGTTATAATACCAAAGGAATAAGGAATACCGCGTCTGGATCTTTTGCTTTACAAAAAAACACCTTAGGGGATAAAAATACTGCGTCTGGTTTTGCGGCTCTAGGTCATAATAGCACAGGGGAAGAGAATACCGCGTTAGGAACTTATGCTCTCCAAAATAACACCACAGGGAATAAAAATACTGCTTTTGGTTATAATACTAAAACAAGTAGCGATGATTCAACGAATCAAACGGTAATTGGTTATGATACCACAGGACAGGCTGATAATTCTGTAACCCTTGGTAATGAGGATGTAACCGCAGTTTATATGGGAGAAGATTCTGGGGCTAAAATATATGCTGGAGAAACCTGTTTTAACGGCGATATGACGATTACCGGAGATATAGTAGTTTCTTCGGATGCAAGACTAAAAGCCAACATTGTATCGCTTGGCGCTACATTGGCAAAACTATTACTGATAGATGGAAAGACCTATACTATGAAAAAAGATGGGAAACAAAAAATTGGCGTATTGGCTCAAGACATTCAAGAGGTATTTCCTGAACTAGTAAGTGTAGATGACAATAAAATGTTAGCAGTAAACTATCAAGGATTGGTTCCTGTACTCATCAATGCGATGAAAGAACAAAATGGTAAGATGAAAGAGCAAGAAGACAAAATTTCAAGATTAGAGCGTTTGGTAGAAAAATTAATAACGGATAAATAATTGAAATTAGTTTACGCTAATTAAGCAACAATCCTGCAGCAATAAACAACGAAAAACCAAACTATGTAGATATAAATTTCTCAAGGAACTCCTCGCTTCTGTGATTGTAAAATCAAACTATTTTAGCAAGGATTTAACCAATTTCTAAAATTATTTTTCTTTGCTAAAAGAAAACCTAAAATCAAACTTAGAGGGAGTCATAAAAAAACCACAGTTCACCGTTGTATTCAATCAGACAGCTGACACCCTTGTATAATAATGTATGATGCAATAATAGGTTTGTCCTCACTATTTATTTGAATTACAAGAAATCAGTAAAAAAGTCTGTAGATATTATTTTATCCTAATTATTTCTTATTGTTTTTATCACAATCTGATTCACGAATGGGTAATTTGCCATTTAGGACCTCTTGTACTTTATCACAATGGTCTGTTGGTTTTCAGTCTAGCAATAAATAACAGCAAAGCAACAAGCTTGTAGTTGGTACTTTGCTGTTATTTTAGAGGCTGGGTGGGGTGTTTATTCTATTTCATGAACTACTTGAACTTCGATATATTTATTTTCCTTTATCAAAAAAATGATATACTTTTCTAAATATTTAGCTAATTTGCTATCCAGAAGTTTATTATTTTTTAAATAGGCATCAGATGTTTCTAAAACATTCTTAAAACATAAGATATTTTTTGTTTTCAAATTATTATAAATTTTATCTTCAAGAAAATAAGTAAAACCATCATTACCTGTCCCTTTTATTTTATGATAAAAATTATTATCTTTTGGATATTGGAATTTTGTTAATAGAGAATTATTATACTTGATGAATAATGTATCCTTCTTTTGCTCCTGAGAAAAACAATAAAAATTAAGTAATAACAAAGAATATAAAATAAGTAGCTTTTTCATAATTATTGTGGACAGTTTTTAGTTGTAGAGTGATAATAAGTATTTAAGGCATTAGTCAAATTTGTTTTTTTAGAATTAGATAAATCAGTATAAGCTTTGACGTTGTGGTCTTTTAATCCTTGCCATGCTAATGCTTCATAAAAATCATCAGGTAACGGGTTCCTACCATTATTAGTAAGATAATTATAGTCACGCACTAAAACATTTTTATGAAAATATTTCAATGCATCCCGAATAATATTGACATATAATTTGCCATTTAGGACCTCTTGTACTTTATCATAATTGATCTGTTAGTTTTCAGTCTAGCAATAAATAACAGCAAAGCAACAAGCTTGCAGTTGGTACTTTGCTGTTATTTTTTAGAGGCTGGGTGGGGTGTGTTTATTTTTCTCTTTTAATAAATTTCATACAATTATTTATTAGTCTCAAATCAATAATATTTTCTTTCTTGAGTAATATAGAGTAAATAGCATTTTTATGAAAAATAGATAATTCGGCGTAAATAATTTTGTCTGTTTCTTCATATTCAATGAATGAAATTTTATCATCTGATTTTATTTTTTTATTTAAAAAAGATAGATTTAATTTTTCTTTACCAGTCTGTACAGGTATTTTCCCCGTACAAATAGAGTTCTCAATTCTAATATTACTCTTGTTGATTATTAAATTATTAAATTGAACGTCATTCAAGATGAGTTTTATTATTTCTATTTGATTTTTACATTTGTTCTTTTGAGAAAAACAATTAGTGTTGCCCAAAATGAGGATTAATAAAAATGTTGTTTTTAAAATATTCATCATATTAGTTTCTTTTTAAAATTATTGAAGCATTATTTCTCCATACTGTTTGTCCATAAACATCAATTTCAAACAATTCTCCAGATTCTGGGTTATTCCATCTACTGTCAGTATATTCACTATAATGAACAAATTCATGAAGTATTGTAACTCCAACTAAAAAGGCAAATGAATTTGCAAGTCTTGAATTTGGTGTTGAATTTTCTAGGTCGTTTATTAAATCAATATCTAGATTTAAAACATTGGGATAATTACCATTGAATAGCCCATAGTGAACGCCTAGTTGTTTAATTTGTATTTCAGGTCCTTTCCCCCATTCAAGTTGTGATTTGACTTCGGATGCTGATAAATCTCCATATTCGACAATTTTATTAATAATAGTTTGGTTATTTTTGATTGTAGGTAACTGATTTTTTAAATATTCAGTAAGTTTAGGATATAAAGTAGCATAGTTACTTCCAACTGGATATTTTACAAAAGGAAAAGCTGAAACCAATATTCCTTCTTCACCTGCTTTAACAACCTCTTTCGCAAAATTTACAGCCTCAACCGCAACCACCCCATGAACTCGGTTCTTCTGTAAAAAATCGATTAAATTGCTTACTTCAGTGCTATTGCTACTCGAATATAACCAATTTTTTTGACTGTTATCGGTAATCTTTAATTCCGTTATTAAACTTTCTATAACCAGACCTCTCGTTGAAACATCATCT
>Ga0115572_10001197_pt1 | contig 21377 bp, 19 predicted proteins | sample COGITO_mtgs_1206_FD_88681 | JGI IMG/M metagenome (GOLD analysis project Ga0115572, IMG submission 88681) | Pelagic marine microbial communities from North Sea - COGITO_mtgs_120607 | ecosystem: Environmental > Aquatic > Marine > Epipelagic | place: Germany:Helgoland, sampling site Kabeltonne... | reverse complement strand
ATAGCATAAAATTCTACCCTAACCATTTGTAACAAATTTGTATCCAAATTGCACAGATTTTTTTTAACCGCACGAACTCCTTTTTATTCTCAAAAAAAGTAATTTTATTAAATTAGAATGGCTAAAACAACTCCTGTTTTTTATTTATTCGCTAAAAAGAAAACTAATAATATTTTACTAGTTATTTTTTTATGTTTTTTAAAGCTTTAGTAAGATTAGTTTGCGGTAATTTACAAGTTCCATTTACGCATACATAAATAAAAGTGTCAGTATCATTAAACTTGTTTAACAATAATGGCAATGTATTATTTTCTTTATTTGAACCTGCAATTAAAATATTGGGAAAATAATTATTTATTAAATTCTTATTTATCTCTTTAGCATTATTACCGGCGACAACAACCTCATAAAATGGTTTTGTGAAATTGGTCATTAAATTTAACCAATTGCTATAATTGGCAGGGTTTGTATTAACATTACCCTTTAAATTATTAAGCATTTGTTCTGAAGTTTTCAGGTATTTAGCATCAGAATAATAATGACCTAATTTAAAAAGGTTGTTCGCTATTATAGAATTTGAAGAAGGAATAACACCATCAATAACTTCAAATTTTTTAGCAATTAAATTTTCGTCTTCTTTTGACGTAAAATAAAACATTTTCGTTTTTTCATCAAAAAAATTAGTAAAAAGGTAATCAACTAAATTTTTAGAAATAGTTAACCATTTTTGATTTAAAGTAACCTCATATAAAGAGATGTAACAATTTATAAGTGTTGCGTAATCCTCAGAATATCCGTTTATATTACTCTTACCATTTTTAAAATTTCTATTTAAACCGTAATCATTTCTTACCTGATTATCATTTAAAAAATTTGCATTTTTAATTGCTATTTCTAAATACTCCTCGTCTCCAAAAGCTCTATAAGCATCTAAATAACCTTGTAACATTAAAGCATTCCATGATGTTAATATTTTATCATCTAAATGTGGTTTACTTCTTTTATTTCTTGCTTTTTTTAGAACTTTTTTCCAATTAGAAACCTTGACATCTAAAGCATTTAATGATAAATTTTGTTTTTTTGAAAAATCAATTTTCGATTCTTTTCTGATTAAAACATATTTATCATGCTCCCAAAATCCAAAATCATTAATATTATAAAACTCCTTAAAAAGCTTATAGTCATTTCCTAACAAAAGCAGTAACTCCTCTTTTTTCCATTCATAAAAAGCACCTTCCTCTTTTTGTCCAAAAGCATTTTTACTATCCGCATCTAAAGATGAATAAAATGCCCCATTTTCTGCAGTTAGTTCTTCTTTGATAAAAGCTAATGTTTCTATAACAGTATTCTTGTATAACTCATTCTTATCTTTAAGATATGCTTTAGAATACAAACTTACCAATTGAGCATTATCATATAACATCTTTTCAAAATGAGGAATATGCCATTTTTCATCAACAGAATACCTTGAAAAACCACCAGAAACATGATCATAAATCCCTCCATAAGCAATTTTAGTTAATGTCTTATTTAGATATTTTTTAATTGATGAATCATTAAACTGATGATTATACCTTAGTAAAAAGTCTAAAGAATTTGGCATTGGAAATTTTGGAGATCCCTTAAATCCACCACTGATAGTATCAATTTGAAGTTTCAATAAATCCACCGCTGAGGTTAATTCTTTTTCACTAAAGTTTGAATCTTCTTTATTTAGTTTAATTAATTGAGACTCTTGAATTCCTTTAGTTAAATTCTCTGCGAACTTAATTGCCTTTTGTGGCTCTTCTTTATATAATTTAGAAATGCTAATTAAAACTTTAGCCCATTGATCTTTTGTAAAATAAGTTCCGCCATAAATTGGTCTTCCATCAGGTAGTGTAATACAATTTAATGGCCAACCACCTCCTCCTGTCATTAACTGAACTGCATTCATATATATCTTATCTACATCAGGCCTTTCTTCTCTATCTACTTTTATGTTGATAAAGTTTTCATTCATAATTTTAGCAATAGAATCGTTTTCAAAGCTCTCTTCTTCCATTACATGACACCAATGACAAGCAGAATATCCAACAGAAATAATAATTAGTTTATTTTCTTCTTGTGCCAACTCTAATGTCTTGGAATTCCATCCTTTCCAATCCACCGGATTATAAGCATGCTGCAATAAATACGGGCTTGTTTCATGAATTAAATCATTACTTTTTTTATTTAATTTTTTATCTTTCTTGTTACAATTTGAAATAAATAATATAAAGAAAAGTAGGAAATAAAATTTTGAGATAGTTTTCAATTGTATTTTTTTTTAAATAAATTCCTTAAATGTTATGTATTAATCAATATAATAATAAGTTATATAAAACTATTGTGTTTCTCTCTAAACTCTATTATTTCGTATGAATAAAAATCATTTACTTTTTTAACATTCTTAATGTTTGAATCAATAATAGTTTCACAATTTATTTTTATATAATATGCTGACCTATTTAATGCAAAACTCTAAACAACAACTCTTTTAAAATATCTTTTTGAGACTGACTCGCACCAACTCCTTTGCTCTTTAAATCTGCATCTCTCAAAATTGCAATTACCTGTGCTACTTTGCGCATTGGATAATTTCTTCCTGCTAAAAAATATTCATCAACAAAATAAGGGTTAACACCAATAGATTTCGCCACTGAGTTTTTTGATTTGTCTTGTAAACCATGAAAAGAAAGTAACTGTGTAAAAAAACTATTCAACAAAGAAATAGTCATTACCAAAGGATTATTTTTCGGGTTTTCTGCAAAATAATTTATAATTCTGTTCGCTTTTAAAATATCCTTCTCTCCTACTGCTTTTCGTAACTCAAAATTATTAAAGTCTTTAGAAATACCTATATTATCTTCAATATGAGTATCATCTATGATCGTTTCTTGCGGTAGAATTAGCATTAACTTATCTAACTCATTGGAAATTTTGCTTAAATCAGTGCCTAAAAACTCTACTAACATTTGTGATGCCTTTGGTTCTATCTGATATTTTTTCCCGCTTAAAACCCTACGAATCCAATCTGAGACTTGATTCTCATACATCTTTTTACTTTCATAAATAAAACCCGTTTTTGCGATTACTTTGTGCAATTTCTTACGCTTATCTAGTTTTTTATATTTATAATTTAAAACTAAAACGGTAGTTGGTTGTGGATTTTCTGCATAAGAAAGTAATTTTTCTATATTTCTACTTAAATCTTGTGCCTCCTTAACAATAATAACTTGTCTTTCAGCCATCATTGGATAACGTTTTGCTGAAGAAACAATATCTTCTATACTAACATCTCTACCATACATAACCTGCTGATTGAAGCCCTTTTCAGCTTCATCCAAAACATTTTCTTCAATAAAATCAGAAATTTTATCAATGTAATAAGGCTCCTCACCCATTAAAAAATAGATAGGCTTTATATTTCCTTTCTTTATCTCTGAAACAATGTTTCTTATCTCGTTCATTTTCTTACTTTTGATTGATGCAAAGACTTAATCTACCAACTTACAATTTCAAACTCAAAAGTAGCGAAAATAAGACGCTTATTTTTGATAAATTGAGAAAAAAATATGTGGTACTAACTCCAGAAGAATGGGTTCGGCAACATTACGTTTGTTTTTTAATTGAAGAAAAGAAGTATCCAATTTCATTAATAGCTTTAGAAAAACAATTAATTATCAATAATCGTAAAAAAAGAACAGATATTTTAGTTTTTAATAATGAAGGAAATCATGAAATTATTATTGAATGCAAAGCTCCCTCTATTAAGATTACACAAGATACTTTTGATCAAATTGCACGTTATAATTTAAAATTAAAAGCTAATTATTTAATCGTAACCAATGGATTAGAGCATTTTTATTGCAAAATGGATTTTGAGAAAGAAACCTATATTTTCTTGAAAGACATTCCTAAATATCTGTAATATTTAGTCATGAATTAAGTATAACATAATTCAAATCCAATTATTAAAATGGATATATAATTAGTCGGAACAATCGTTCGTATAATATCAAGAATTCATGATATATTAAGAATAATTTAGAAGTAAAGTAACTTTTAAAATGTAAATTTGCGCGTTTGAAAATAGCAATCGTCATATTAAATTGGAATGGTCAAAAACTGTTAGAGCAGTTCTTGCCATCGATCGTGAATTTTAGTTCGGAAGAAGCTGTCATTTATATAGCAGATAATGCTTCTACAGATTCTTCTATAGAGTTTATCCAAAAAAACTACCCTTCAATTAAAATTGTACAAAACACGGTTAATGGAGGTTATGCAAAAGGCTATAATGATGCATTGAAATTTATTAATGCAGATATTTACTGCTTGTTAAATTCTGATGTTGAAGTTACTAAAAATTGGTTAAAACCAATAATAGATGTTTTTGAGACGGAAGAAAAAACAGCTATTGTTCAACCAAAATTATTAGATTTTAAAGATAAAACAAGGTTTGAATACGCAGGAGCTGCTGGTGGTTATATCGATTTATTTGGTTACCCCTATTGTAGAGGACGAGTTTTTAATTTTTTAGAAACTGATAAAGGTCAGTTTAATGATACAACCAATATTTTTTGGGCTTCAGGTGCTTGTTTATTTATACGCTCTGAGGTATACCATCAACTAAAAGGTTTTGACGAAGATTATTTTGCACATCAAGAAGAAATTGATTTATGTTGGCGAACCCAAAACAATGGCTACCAAGTTAAATATGTGGGGAAATCTAAAGTTTATCATGTAGGCGGTGCTACTTTAAAAGAAACTAATCCTCACAAAACATTTTTAAACTTTAGAAATAGTCTAATAAATGTAGCGAAGAATGTTCCAAAAAAATGGTTTTTATTCGTGTTAATTTCACGTTTAATTTTAGATGGAGTTGCAGGATTAAAGTTTATATTTGAATTAAGGCCGATCCACAGCTTAGCAATCATTAAGGCACATTTTAGTTTTTATAAAAATTTTAATAAATCTCTTAATAAGCGCAAAAAAGTATCGAAAAAACAAAACTATTATCGACACATAAGTGTTGTTTGGCAATACTTTGTTTTAGGGAGAAAAGAATTTAAAAACTTAAAGTAATTATCTTTTAAACTTCTTTCTATTTAAATGACTTCGCACATTCTTTCATCATTGTGTTTAAATCAAGCAGATCATTAATAAAAGTAAATAATTCAATTTTTTGGCATTACAAAATATCTAAACTTCCTTTACCTTCTCTAACAACTTCAGGGTAGCCTTCTGTAAAATCGATAACTGTTGATGCTTGATTATCACCATAACCACCATTAATTACAACATCAACAACATTTCCCCACTTTTCGAAAATTAGTTCTGGATCAGTCGTGTATTCTAAAACCTCATCATCATCTCTAATCGATGTCGTTACAATTGGGTTTCCCAAACTCTCTACTATAGTTCTTGTGATATTGTTATCGGGAATACGAATACCTACCGCTTTTTTCTTTTTAAACACTTTTGGCAAGTTATTGCTTCCTGGAAGAATAAAAGTATAAGGACCAGGTAATGCTTTTTTAAGAATTTTAAAAGTAGCACTATCTATTTGCTTTACATAATCAGACAAATGACTTAAATTATTACAAATAAAAGAAAATTTAGCTTTTTGTAGTTTCACTCCTTTTATCTGGGCAATCTTTTCTAAAGCTTTGTTATTAGAAATATCACAACCAAGGCCATAAACAGTATCTGTAGGGTAAATTACCAACCCACCGCGCTTTAAGACAGCAACAACTTTATCTATTGCCGCTTGATTAGGATTATCATTATAGATTTTGATAAATTCAGCCATACATTAAAAATACAAAAACTCAACACAATTGTCAATTATGCTGAGTTTTTTTTTAGGAAGTTATTTTTATTAGGAGTTATCTACCATTCTAAATCCTTCACCGTGAATATTTAGAATCTCTACAGATTCATCTGGTTTTAAATATTTACGAAGTTTTGCAATATAAACATCCATACTTCTTGATGTAAAATAATTATCATCTCTCCAAATCTTCGTCAGAGCTAATTCTCTCGGCATTAAATCGTTTTTATGAATCGCTAACATGCGAAGCAATTTACTTTCTTTTGGTGAGAGTTTTACTGGCTCCCCCTCTTCCCCAACAGATAAGTGTCTTAATTTAGAATTAAAGAAAAAACTACCTATTTTAAACTCAAATTGTTCTGACTCTGTAGATTTATCTATATCTTTTCGTTGAAGAATTGCTTTAATTTTGTGCAACAATACTTCTGAATCAAAAGGTTTATTTAGATAATCATCTGCACCCACAGAATATCCTCTTAGAACATCTTCTTTTAAAGTTTTGGCAGTTAAAAAAATAATTGGAACTTCTTTATTTGTTCCTCTAATGTCTTGTGCCAATGAAAAACCATCTTTACGAGGCATCATTACATCCAATATACAAAGGTCATAATCACTGTTCTTAAACATGATTAAACCCTCTATACCATCTTTTGCGTGCGTAACATTATAATCATGTAATGATAAATAATCTTTTAAAACTGTTCCAAAATTTGGATCATCTTCAACTAATAATATTTTTTTGCTTCCCATTGTTATTTTTTTAGATTAAAGGTAATTTTACCGTAAATGTACTTCCTACTCCTTTTTCACTTTCTACAAGAACTGAACCATCATGCCTTTCAACTATTTTTTTTACATAGGCTAAACCAAGTCCATGACCTTTAACATCATGTATGTTCCCTTTTTGCTCTCTATAAAATTTATAAAAAACATTTTTCTGAACAGCTTTGCTCATTCCTATTCCTTTGTCCTTTATTTTTAATATGAAAAATTTATTCGCACTTTCTGTATATACTTCAATTTTCGGAGATCCATCTGAATATTTCAAAGCATTTTCTATTATATTCACAATTACATTTGTTAAATGAAATTGACTTCCTGCAACTTCTGCCGTAATTGCTTCAAAATAGGTGTCTAAACTTCCATTTCTATCCGAAATCAGTAAGCTAGTATGAGATATTGCATCGTCGATTATGTCGTGCATATCAATATTTTCCTTACTAATTTCTACTTGATTTTTTTCTAATCTAGAGATTCTTAAAACATTCTCTACTTGAGAGTGCATTCTTTTGTTTTCATCTCTAATCATCTGTACATAACGAAGAACTTTATCCCCATCACTTATTACCTTAGGATTCTTTATAGAATCTAAAGCTAGATTTATAGTGGCGATTGGAGTTTTAAATTCATGTGTCATATTATTTATAAAATCAGTTTTAATTTCTGATATCTTTTTTTGTCTAATTAATTGATATAGAGAACTTGAAAAAGCAATTATTATAATTAAAATAAAAAACAAAGAGAGTGATAAAATATTTGAAATTCCTGAAAGTATGTGATTCTTTTCAGCAGGAAAAGTCAGAAACAACTCATAATCCACATCACCGTTCGTGTTAAAAAACAAGGGATATTGATAACTTTCTTTTTTATTAATTGTATAATAACCAGATTTTAGTTTTGTTGCTAAACCATCCTTGCTATATACACCATATTTAAAATCTAAATCAACATTTCTTTTTGTTAATTCTTTTTTAATAATAGATTTTAATTCTCTGTTACTAATTCTTTGATATATTGGCTTTTTACTATTTACATCTCTTAAAAATTCAGAAAACTGCGCTCTTTCTATGGATGACAATCGTTTTTGAAAAGAGAACCTATTTTCATCAATAGTTGTAAAAATATTGTCGACACCCTTTATTAATTTTGATTGAAAAAAATCTTTCTTTCCAGAAACTCTTTTGAAAATAATAGTATCATTATCTAAAAAATCTGTAGGTAATTTAAAGTTTTCTTCCAAAATAGTTGCCCCAAAAGTAAAACGTTGCTTTGTGGCGGTATCCATTTGTTGAAAAAGATAATTTTTAATTTGAGCATTATCTGCTATGACCTTATCCTTGATAAGATTTTCGATTTGCTTTTCAAACTCTAATTCTTCTTTTGAAATAATTTTTTGTGAAACACTTCCTAAAGATTTTTGAACCTCATTCTTAAATTGTGCTTTTTTACTTTTAACAGCGTTATCAATCCAATATAATTGTACTAAAATAATCCCTATTAAAGAAATACTCATTAATGCAACTATAATAACAAATACTTTCTTACTCATGAAAATCAAAGTTAATGATTTCAGAGGTTGAATTTATCTTTTTCTATATAATTTATCTATTTTAATTGCATTTTATGATTATTTTAACAAAAAAATTGAATTTAATTAAATCTACTGATTTTTTTTGTTAAAATATTATGAATATCAATAACCCGAAAATGAGTTTTATTACTATCAATATTACATATTAGATAATTAGATTGTAGTAACTTTTTTTCTTCTAACCATTGATTTTTTATTCTAGCCTCTACAGCTGATCGAGAGCTTTTATCTCTTAACATTACTCTTTCTGTTCGGAGCTCTAAGGGTGTATAAACAGAAATAATAATATCACAATTTAAATTACTCCTACTTTCAAAAAGAATGGCATTTTCGTAAACAATGTAATCTTTATTTTTATGTTGAATAACAAACTGTTGAAAATGTTTTTTTACTTCTGGATGCACAATTGCGTTTAACTTTCCTAACTTAATCTTATCGTTAAAAACAATACTCGCGATAAAGGGTTTATTTAATTGATTATTTTCGTATGATTTCTGACCAAATACTCCAATAATTTTAGACTTGATTATCGACGAAGACTCCATTATTTTTTTAGCTTCAGAATCTGAATTATAAACAATGACACTATCAAATTGTGCAAAAATATTTGCAACTGTGGTTTTGCCACTTCCTATTCCGCCTGTTAAACCAACGATCATCTTATTTCTGAATTAAAAAATCTATTTTGTTTGGTATTACTTTAAAACTTTTGATTAAGCGAGAGTTTACAGTCACTTTTGGTATTAAGTAATTAAGCTTGTTTTCTTTAGCAATATTGTAATCACACACAACCTCAAAAAAGTCTTTATTCACTTTATCGAAATTAGAAAGTGCCACCACAAAAACAACTTCAATCGTTTTGTTTAAAGTAGTCAGATTAATATCTTTAGGAAGGTTCAATACTTTAAAAGATATTTTAAAAGTGCCCTCAGTAAACTTTTCTACTTCTCCACTAATTTTAGTAAATTTTGAATTCAATTTTATATTACCCGTGTTTTCTGGTAGTATAATTTTAACATTTTTAGAAAAATCAGACTTTACATCTTCTAACTTTAATAACTCTAAATTAATTATTTTTATGTTTTCTATTTGACCTTTCGGTCCAGAGATTAAAATACTGTCTGGATCCATAGAAACTGATTCTAAAATATCATAACCAATATGATAGTTGATTTCTAAATTTGGCTTTAAAGGAACTTTTTTAGAGATTAAACTTCCTAAATCTAAAAAGATTGTATCTAACGAAATTTCTTGCAACTGAACACCTGATTGTAATTGTTTTTGAACTGATTTAAATTGATTTCTCGTTAAAAAATAATACTGACTAGAAGATTTTTTATTCAAACTTTTAGCATTGAAAACTAAATTTTTATCGGACAACCGTGATTTTAAAATATTAAAACCAGACGATTTTACGATAACATCTATTTCTGATAAAGGTTCTTTTTGTAATAATTTATCTTGAGGAAAATCGGAATACTTTAAAGGAAAACGTAAAGTAGCGGTGTATTCTTTCGATAAAGTAATTAGCATCCATATTAAAACCGATGCTATCAGAAAACCCATAAAACTTTTTGATATTTTTTTATTATTTCTCAATGTGGTGAAAGATTTTTATGCAATCTACACAAAAGCTCGTGAACAAAAAAGTGAGCACTATCTTAAAAGACAATGCTCACCTTATATTTTAAAGTCTAAATTTTTATTTTTTTGCTGGTGCTGAATATTTTTTACTCAACTCCATAGAAATTGCAGAGTTTTCAAACTTAATTTTCCCTGCTCCTGTTTCAAGAGTAATTGTGTTATCAGCAACATTAATTTCTGATATTTTACCGTGAATTCCACTGGAAGTAACCACTTTTGTTCCTTTTTTTATTTCAGATTGAAATGCTTTTTCCTTTTTTTGTCGACTCATTTGTGGTCTTATCATAAAGAAATAAAACACAACAATAATAGCTAAGAAAGGCAACATATTTGCTAAGGATCCTACTCCTTCTTGTAAAAAAATTACAGTGTACATAATTATTTTTTTGCTTTTGGTGTTACGGAGCCTTTTATTGTTAATACCTCTCTACCAGACTCTGTATTTGTAGTTAAAGTAACTGTTTTTTGCTGTCTATTTGGCTTCCCATTTGTATTAAACTTCACCTTAATCTCGCCTGTTTTACCTGGCTTAATTGGTTCTTTGGGCCAAGTAGGAACCGTACAACCACAAGATCCTTTCGCTCTTGTAATTACTAAATCTGTCTTACCTGAATTAGTAACAAAAAAACTAGTTTCTACTATATCTCCTTCGTTAACAGTACCAAAATCATAAACCTTTTTATCTAAAGATATCAAAGCCGTCCCTTTCTTTATTTCTACATCTCTAGAAACTGCTTTTTGTAAATTTTCTTTGTTAATTTTTGCTGTTGCTTTTTCTCCATTTTTACATGATGTAAAAAAAGATGCTGTAATAACAAATGCTAATAAAATTGTTGTTTTTTTCATTATTGTTTAATTTTGAGTAAAAATAATAAATAAATTAGAGTAATCCTCTACCGATTTTTACAATTCTTTTATTTTCTATAAATTCTTTTGAAACCTTATCTAGAACTCCATTTATAAAGTAACTACTTTTTTCAGTAGAATAATCTTTAGAAATCTCTATGTATTCGTTAATGGTCACCCGAGTTGGTATTGATGGGAAATTTAAAAATTCTGAAATTGCCATTTTAAGAATAATCATATCAATTCCTGCGATTCTTTCCGTTTCCCAGTTTGGTGTTTTTTCTTCAATATCTAATTCGTAGTCTTTATGATTTAAAACAGTCTTTCTAAACATTTTAGACACAAACTCTTCATCATCATTATCCTTATATAGTCCACTTAAAACAAATGCTTTGTCTTCTTTCTGCTTGCTCAATGTTTTTACAACCCATGTATTTACAAAAGGAATATCATCTACCCAAGAAATCATTGTGTCTTCGAAAAAATCTCCTAATTTATCATTTGGAGCAATGATTTCTTTGAAGAAATCTAAAACAAAAGCTTTATCAACTTTATAAGAATTATCTTGAGTATCTAAATATTTTTTATAGATGTCACTTTTTTGTAATTCATCATAAATAATTCTAACATACTCTTCGTTTTCAGCCCAATTGTTCAAACCATTTAACTCAACATAACTTTCTACACTAATGCTTTCTGCGAAAGTATTAATTACTTTATTATTTAATAATTTATTGTTTGGGTTTAAATCTTCTTTAGTCGCAAGAATCTTCTTTTTTGAAAGCGCAATTTTTTTAGCTGCTAATTTTTGTACTTCTACTAGAAGTTGTATGTTCAACACATACAAATCGTACATTTTTAATATACTATGTTTTAAAAATTTTTCTTCTCTAATGATGTCATCATTGTGAGATTGTAACAAAGCATATACCGACTGCATTACTTTTACTCTAATATGTCTTCTGTTTATCATTATCTAAAGAACTTATGTATAAATTGCGATGCAAAAATAGTATTATTTTAGTTTTATCCTATCAAGTTTTTAATTCTTTTTTAAGAATTAATTTTGCTCTTAAACTTGTATCTTCGTGCTTTTATTTAATAAACAAAAAAAGTTGCAAACGTAATAGTAAACGTAATTTTATTTTTTAAAAACAAATATTAGTTGAGAGAACTCCAGCACATAAATAAATACTTTTATAAATATAAATGGCGATTAATAATCGGTATTTTAATGACCTTTTCCGCAAAATTCTTAGCTTTAAAAATACCTCAAATTATAGGTAATTCATTAAATATTGTTGAAGATTACCAAAAAGGAATTGTCACAGATTTAGAGGAAATTAATAACGATCTATTATTAAATATACTTATCATTATTGGTGTTACCATATTATCTGGATTTCTTACCTTTTTAATGAGACAAACCATTATTGTTACTTCTAGATTAATTGAGTTTGATCTCAAAAACGAAATTTATCAACAATACCAACGTTTATCGCTTAATTTTTACAAAAAAAATAGAACGGGTGACTTAATGAATAGAATCTCTGAAGATGTATCCAAAGTTAGGATGTATGCTGGACCAGCAATTATGTACAGCATGAATATGATAGTATTATTTACAGTTGGTTTTACACAAATGCTTAGTATTGATGTAAAACTAACGATGTACACCTTAATTCCTTTTCCATTATTATCCATTTCAATCTTTGTTTTGAGTAAAGTAATACATAAAAGAAGTTCTATTGTTCAAGAGTATTTATCTAAATTAACAACCTTTAATCAAGAGTTTTTCTCTGGGATTAATGTTGTAAAATCTTACGGAATTGAAGTCTTAATAATAAAAGATTTTGACAAAATAGCTGACCAAAGCAAAGAAAAAAATATACACCTTCAAAAAGCAAACGCTCTATTTTTCCCTTTAATGGTTTTATTAATTGGTATTAGTAATATTATTGTCATTTATGTGGGAGGAAAACAATACATAAATGATGAAATTCAAATAGGAACAATTATTGAATTTATGTTATACGTTAATATCCTTACTTGGCCAGTAGCAGTGGTTGGTTGGGTAACTTCTATGGTTCAGCAGGCAGAAGCCTCTCAGGCAAGAATTAATGAATTTTTACAACAATTACCAGAAATTAAGAACTCTTGCACCTCGCCAACAGAATTAAAAGGAAATATTACTTTTAAAGATGTTACTTTCACTTACGATGATACAAATATTACTGCTTTAAAAAACATTAATTTTTCGATAAAATCAGGAGAAACAGTAGCTATAATTGGAAAAACAGGTTCTGGTAAATCTACAATTATTGAACTTATTTCGAGATTATATGACACAACAACAGGAACAATTCTATTAGATGAAAAACCAATAGAAGAAGCTAACCTTTATGATGTTAGAAGTCAAATCGGATTTGTACCTCAAGATCCTTTTTTATTCTCTGAAAATATAGAAGATAACATTAAGTTTGGTAAAAAAGATGCTACAGAGGAAGAAATTATTGCCGCAGCACAAAATGCTGATGTCCATAAAAATATTATCAATTTTACGAATGGATATAAAACCATTTTAGGTGAACGCGGCGTAACACTCTCGGGCGGACAAAAACAGCGAGTTTCAATTGCAAGAGCAATAATTAAAAATCCTAAAATCTTAATTTTCGATGATTGTTTATCAGCTGTTGACACAGAAACTGAAGAAAAAATATTATCAAATTTAGAGAGAATTTCTAAGAAAATCACCACTTTTATTATTAGTCATCGAGTTTCATCAGCCAAAAATGCTGACAAAATTATAGTTTTAGATGAGGGTGAAATAACTCAACAAGGAACTCACAATCAACTAATAATGCAAGAAGGTTATTATAAATATTTATATGACCAACAACTTTTAGAAAAAGAAATTTAATCTTTAACATTGCTACATTAAATATTTTATTAGATTTGTTACCAATAACAAATATTTTATAATATCTATTTAAAAGAATTATGGCAGAGAGAGCAGATAGAGTTGAACAAGAGGAAATTTTTTCACAAGTACTAAGAGCAGGAAGAAGAACTTACTTTTTTGATGTAAGAGCCACAAAGGCAGATGATTATTATTTAACTGTTACAGAGAGTAAAAAGTTTACGCATGATGATGGAAGTTTTCATTACCAAAAGCACAAAATTTATTTGTACAAAGAAGATTTTACTGATTTTCAGGAAATGTTAGGCAAAGCAACTGATTATATTTTAAACGAAAAAGGTAGCGAAGTAATTAGCGAGCGTCATCAAAAAGATTTTAAAAAGGAAGAGGAATCTAAAGATGAAACTAAATCGGCTGAAAACTTTACAGATGTTTCTTTTGAAGACATTTAATAGTCAAACACTGTTTTTTTTTAGCTTATCTCTATTTAAAAACAGATATACCATTACTTAAAATAATTTTAATTCAAATTAATTTTACACATCAAGAATCAAAAGTTTTATACTGTTGGTTCTTTTTTTGTATTCGTTCATAGTATTTTTTTCATTGTTTTACTTTTGGCGATGGTTTCTTTCCATTCCTTTTTAGCATTACTCTCTTTTGTAATTCCACCCCCAACATAAATAAAAGCTATTTTCTCCTCAATATTCATACACCTCAAGTTCACAAAGAGAGATGAATTTTTATTTTGATAATTTAATTCCCCTAAAAAACCAGTATAATAAGTTCTTTTATAATTTTCATTTTGAATGATAAAATTTTTTGATTTTTCTCTTGGAAGTCCACAAACTGCTGGTGTTGGATGTAATTTACGAATCAACTCTTTTAAATTCGAATTTTTATTTAAATCACCTTCTATCCTACTTCTTAAGTGTAAAATATTTCCAGCTTTTACAGTTTCTGTTTTATCAATTTTTAAATTACTTGATATTGGTTTTAATTGATTTTTAATAAAATCAGTCACTAATTGCTGTTCCACTAATTCTTTAGATTTCCAAAAAACCTCTTTAGTGTCGGCATAAACTTGAGTTCCCGCCAAAGACATTGTAGTAAAATGATAATCAGAAATAGTCAGTAACGTTTCTGGAGTGGCACCGAACCACAAACCAATTTTCGGATGAAACCACACATAAACGAAGGCATTTACATAGTTATTTAACAATTTTTTAAATGTAGTTAACAAATCAAAACTATCTAATAGAACCTCTTCTTGTCTAGAAACTACGACTTTCTTTAGGTGATTCTTGTTTATTTCATCGAGTGCTTTTTCTACAAGACGAATGTGTTTTTCTTTATGTAACTCATCAACTTCAACATCATTTTTAACAAGAAATTTTTCTTCTATCTGAAACTTTTCTCTAATAAATTCGGATTTCTCTATTGGTAATAAAACTGATTTTTCCTCGCTATCGAAGGGAGAAAAAATAAAACCACTCTCTGTAAAATCATTTGTAAAATAAAGAGTGTCGTCCTCTAAAAACAGTCCGGATATTTCAGAAGAATTAGGTTTTCTATAAGCTACAAAAGGCATCGACCTTTGAAAGTTTTCTTCTATTCTATTAAAAATGATATTCAATGTGAAGTTTAAATTATTTTTTTGTTAGAACGATATTTGTCATTTTTGCAACAGATATTAAATTATTGTTTTCGTCAACAATAGTAATTTCCCATAAATGAGTGGTTTTCCCTTTATGAATATTCTTTGCTGTAGCAAAAACAACACCTTCTCTTTTGCTTTTAATATGATTTATAGACAACTGAATTCCGTTAATAAATTTACTTTTAGTATCTATAAAAAAATTTGAAGCTGCACTCCCAACACTCTCTGCTAAAGCTGCAGTTGCACCTCCATGCAATTGCCCATAAGGTTGATGAACTTTAAAATTTACAGGCATTTTTGCTGTTAAAAAATCGGTACCGAGAGCAATATATTCAATATCAAGAGTTTCCATTAAAGTCCCTTTAGAATACTCATTAAACTTTTTTAAAACAGCAGTTGTATCCATATCATTTCGATTATATGGTAAAAGTACATATAAAATTTTGTATTTTTGCAACAGAAAAATTAAACGATTTTATGTACAAAATACGGGTAATTCTAGACACAAAAGAAGATGTAATCAGAACTATTTTAGTTAATGATAATATAAATTTAGAAAATTTACATTCAACAATCGCTAAAGCCTTTGGTTTTGGAGGAAAAGAGATGGCATCTTTTTACAAAACAGATGATGAATGGAATCAATTTGAAGAAATTCCATTGTTTAGCATGGAGGAAGTTGGTGAGGGTATTTCTATGCAAACTTGTATTTTAAATGAAACTTTATCTAAACAAAACAACAAGTTAATTTATGTTTATGATTTTCTAAAAATGTGGACATTTTACACAGAGGTAATTGAAATTTCTACCGAAAATAGCGATAATTTACCTCAAATAATATTGACTGTCGGTGAAGTGCCAAGTGAAACTCCAAAAAAAGAATTTATTGCAGAAAAAATGGATGATGGATTTGGTGATGATGAAGATATTGATAATGAATTCGGTAACTTTGATGACTTCGATTATAACGAATATTAAAACCTGTCCAATCGTTTTACTTACTGAAATTCCCTTTGCCTGCCTAACAAACCTCATTTAATTTTTTTCCACAATTAGACATTAAAAAAATTAAATATTTTAAAGTAACAAAATTGTATTTTAGTCGTCTTACAAACATAATCGACTAAATCAATTTCTTTGGAAACTATCTTATCACTTAAAAATCTCGATAAAAAATACGGAAAAGTTCATGCAGTAAACAATCTTTCGTTTGATATACAGCGAGGAAATGTTTATGGAATCCTTGGGCCAAACGGAAGTGGAAAATCTACTACGCTAGGAATCATTTTAAATGTTGTGAATAGAACTTCAGGCGAGTTTTCTTGGTTTAATGGAGAGCTATCTACCCATGAAGCTTTGAAAAAAGTAGGCGCAATTATTGAACGCCCTAATTTTTACCCTTACATGACTGCTAGTCAGAACTTAGCCCTAATCTGCAAAATCAAAGGAATTTCAGAAGAAAAAATTAACGAAAAACTAACAACAGTAAATCTTTTTGAAAGAAGAGATAGTAAGTTTAGCACTTTCTCATTAGGAATGAAACAACGCTTAGCAATTGCATCAGCGTTACTAAATGATCCCGAAATTTTAATTTTAGATGAACCAACAAATGGTCTAGATCCTCAAGGAATCCATGAAATCCGTCAAATTATTCAACATATTGCTGCAAATGGAACTACCATTTTATTAGCCTCTCACCTTTTAGATGAAGTAGAAAAAGTCTGCTCTCATGTTGTTGTTATTAGAAACGGAGTAAAATTATATAGTGGTCGTGTAGATGAAATGACAGCTTCAAACGGGTTATTTGAGCTAAAAGTTGCCTCCAACAAAGAAAAATTAATGTCAACCCTAGAAGAACACCCTGCAATTGGTAAAATAAATGAAGAAAACGAAAGGATTATTGCAAGTTTAAAGAGTGCTATTTCTGCAACAGAAATGAATGAATATTTATTTAAAAAAGGTATTGTTCTATCTCATTTGGTAAAACGTAAACCGAGTTTAGAGCAACAATTCTTAGATTTAACCAACAACAAGTAATCACCAAATAAAAAAATAAGTCATGTTAAGACTACTAACTATAGAATTTCACAAATTAAAACACAATACTGCTAGTAAAGTATTATCAATTATTTATTTTGGATTGCTAATTTCTATCGCTCTAATTGCAGCAATAAAATTTGATATTGGTCCTATAAAATTTCATTTAGCCGAAATGGGAATTTTTAATTTCCCATACATTTGGCATTTTAATACTTATATAGCTGCCATATTAAAATTCTTTTTATTATTAGTTATTGTATCAATGATGGCAAATGAATACAGTTATAAAACCTTAAAACAAAATTTAATTGACGGCCTAAGTAAAAAAGAATTTATTCTTTCTAAATTTTATACTGTAATTGTTTTTGCATTAATTTCCACAATATTCGTTTTCTTCGTTTCTTTAATTTTAGGGCTTGTCTATTCAGATTATAGCGAATTCTCAATTATCTTTTCTGATTTAATATATTTAGTTGCTTTTTTCATAAAGCTAGTCTGTTTTTTTTCGATGGGATTATTCTTTGGTATTTTAGTAAAACGCTCTGCATTCGCCGTTGGCGCAATGATAGTTTGGCTTATTGTAGAAAATATGTTTAAAGGATATTTATTTTGGACATTTAAAAACGAATCTAATACATCGGAATCTGTAGATTCTATCATGCAATTTTTACCTTTTGAAGCGATGACAAATTTAATAAAAGAACCTTTTTCTAGATTAGGGGCTGTTAAAAGTTTAGCAAATCAAATTGGTGAAAATTTTATGAAAAATTACGAAGTAGAAACAACTTCAATCCTTATTGTTTCAATTTGGACTTTTATCTTTATTTATTTGTCTTACGCACTGTTAAAAAAGAGAGATTTATAATACATTTTAAATATATTTGTCGTCCCGGAATGGAAACGATATCGAATGAATAAATTTACACCCTTTTTACTCTTATTTTTTGCATTAAATGTATTTTCTCAAAAAGAAGCTAACTTTTGGTACTTTGGAAGAAATGCTGCATTAGATTTTAATTCTGGTACACCAGTTCCTGTAAGCGGAAGTAAACTAAATACTACAGAAGGTTGTTCTTCATTCTCAGACGAAAATGGTAATTTATTATTTTATGTTGGAGCAGAAAATAGTGATGCCCGATCACTTACAATATGGGATAAAAATAACAATTCAATGCCAAATGGTACAGGATTAAAAGGAGATTCTTCTAGTGCTCAATCTGCCTTAACAATCCCGGCTCCAGGGAAAACAAATATTTACTACCTTTTTACGTTATCAACTGCTAATACAGGAGGAAATGGAGGTGTTCCTGGCTTTTTCTACTATGAAATAGATATGAGTTTAAATGGAAATCTAGGGGACATAAACACTACTGTGGGAGACGCAACTGGAGCTACAAATCTTTCAGACGGGAAAGACAGTAATTGGACAGAAAAAGTTACAGCTGTAAAAGGAAATGAATGCAATTCTTATTGGGTAATTTCATTATCTAGACGAACAAGTGCCTCTAACAATAATGAATTTTATGCGTATAAAGTCACTAATACAGGTGTAGATACAACGAATCCAGTGATAAGCGAGATAAATAATTTTAGAGCTGATGATCCACGTGGATATTTAAAAGTATCGCCAGATGGTACAAAACTAGTAGCGGCCAATATGAGTGACAATACCTTTCTTTTTAATTTTGATAATGAAACAGGTAGAGTTACTAATTTTAATGATTCAGGCAACCCAAGACGATTATCTCTAAGTAGTGGAGATGGTTATGGAGTTGAGTTTTCTCCTTCAAGCGCAAGGTTATATGTCTCAACAGGAGATTTTGACGGAAATACAGCAGAAAACTTGTATCAGTTCGATTTATCATTACCTACATTTTCTGAAATTAATAGTTCAAGAACTACAATATTCAGTTATTTTAATAGTAGAAGTGCATTACAACTTGGACCTGATGGTAAAATTTATTGGTCTAGTGAAGATTCCAATAGTATTAGTGTTATTAACAATCCAAATGCATTAGGAAAAACAGCTGTTAATTATTCCCATCGAAGTGTGAGTTTAGGTGCTGGTGCATCAGCTAGTCAAGGCCTACCTCCTTTTATTTCGTCTTTATTATTACCAGTCGAAATTAAAGATTCTGATACCAACGAGTTAATTAATAATCAAAATTTAGAGTTTTGTATTGGTGATAATAAAACAATCATACCTGAAAATATAACAGGTAATAATATAACACATGAATGGTTTTTTAACGATAGTACCACCCCGTTGCAAACCACAAAAAACTTAACACTTACTAATTTATCAAAATCAAATAATGGAAAATACGAACTGGTAATAAAATTAACCGACGATTGTGGAAATTTAACACAATATAACGGTACTTTTAATATAGGGGTTTTCGAAAAGGCAAATGCAACAACACCTCTTGATTTATATTTTTGTGATACTGATAGAGATGGTTTTAACACTTTTAATTTACAAGACGATAGTGCTAATGGACTAAAAGATCAAATTTTAACCGGTTTAGATAAAACAATTTTTGATGTTATCTATTTTTTAAACGCCCCAGATGCAGGTTTAAATAATAACCCATTACCCAATCCTTACACTAATCCAACAGCTTTTAGTAATCAGACAATATACGCTCGTGTGCAAAACAAAAATGCTCCAAATGCTTGTCCTGCTTTTACATCCTTTACTTTAGCCGTTACAGATTTACCAATACCTGTTCAAGCCGAACCTTATAGAATATGTGATGATATAGAAAGTGGAAGTGATACTGATGGAATTATTAATACATTTATTTTAAAAAATAAAGATGACGAAATTTTCGGAACTTTAGATAAAACGCAATACTACATAAGTTATCATACTACTGAAGACGGTGCTGAAAACAATGACACAAATACAATAATTGACAAAAACACCAATTACGCTGTTACAACATACCAGAGAGTATTTGTACGTATAGAAAATAAAGACAACTCAAGTTGCTTCGATGCTAATACAGCTCTAGAATTAATTGTAGATCCTTTACCTATTATAAAACAAAACCCGGTAATCATTAAACAATGTGATGATAATTCTGATTTAATAACAACCTTTAACCTTACAGAAGCAGAAATTAATATTTCTGATAACAGAGCGGATGAAACTTTCGAATATTATGCATCTCAAACAGATGCTATTGCAGGAAATCCACAAGTTGCTGATAAATTACGATATCCTGTCTCTGCGAATGGGGAAGCTTGGGTTAGAACAAATTCAGAGTTTGGTTGTTTCAGAGTTTCTAAAATAGAATTAATTGTTTCTTTTGCCACCGATGTTAGTTATTCGAGAAATTTTATTGAATGTGATGATTTTTTAGATGAAGATGGTAACGATACCGCAGATAATTCTGACACAGACGGAATTTCATTTTTTGACTTCAGTGAGGCTGAACAAGAGATTAAAGACCTATTCCCCTTATTAATTCAACCAAATTTAGAAGTCTTGTTCTACGAATCAACCGAAGATAGAACTGCCTCCATAAATGAAATTCCTGACATTACAAAGCATAGAAATAATAGTGACCCAGCTTATGCAAACAATCAAACAATTTTTGTGAGAATCAAAAATAAAAATAATAATGATTGTACCGGTATTGGGCAATTTACATTAACCGTAAAACCGGTTCCTTTAGCAAATACTCCTGATGATTTCATTTTGTGTGATGATGAGTTCTCAGGAACGACAACCGACGGACAAAATTCAGGAATAGATCTTAGAAGTAGAGTTGTTCAGATTCTAGGTAGTACTCAAACTGAAACAGATTATATCGTTTCTTTTCACACCTCTGCAGCAGGCGCAAAAATGAATACTGATATCATTACAAACGATACTGATTTTACAAATGAAGCCGGTTTTATTGCAGGAAATATTAGCGAACAAACTATTTATGTGCGTGTTCAAGATAGAAACGGACCTTTAAAATGTGTTAAAAACCCAGTTTCTTTTAAAATAATAGTAAATCCAATTCCTGCAGTTTCTAACACAATTAGT
>Ga0115572_10001194_pt1 | contig 21402 bp, 22 predicted proteins | sample COGITO_mtgs_1206_FD_88681 | JGI IMG/M metagenome (GOLD analysis project Ga0115572, IMG submission 88681) | Pelagic marine microbial communities from North Sea - COGITO_mtgs_120607 | ecosystem: Environmental > Aquatic > Marine > Epipelagic | place: Germany:Helgoland, sampling site Kabeltonne... | reverse complement strand
GAAGCTAATAAAGCCATTGGTAAGCACAAGGTTTGTTATCGTTCCAAATGGTGATTGTGATTGTGTTAGGCTTATTGTAGTATTTGAGTCTATGTTAAATTGTCCTGTAACTGTTGTTGTTCCCGTAACGATTGTAAACGAACCATCTGTTCTAAATATAATTTCTGAAACGCTACATTCATCATTTGACTGCTTAAGGCTTGATGCTAAAGTTCTTCTAATCTTCCATTTACCTACTCCTGCAAACACTCCGTCCTGTAAAACATTACTTATCTGCTCTTCAAATGTCGCAGTAACTGACTTTGTTCCATCTATAGCAACATCAATTTCATTCGTAGTAGCCGTAGAGGAACCCGACCAGCTGTTAAACACCCATTCTGACTCTGGTGTAGCAGTCAAGCGAACAACATCTCCTGAATTATACTCTTCTGATGTTTTATCTGGGTCAGTAACCTCTTTGGTTACACTACCCTGACCAACCACACCAACATTAAGTGTGTATTGTATTCTACTAAAAGTAGCAGTAATCGTTTTGTTACCCGTCATTGTAACGGTTAGTGGATTATCTGTACCAGAAGCATCTCCTGACCAACCCGTAAACTCAAACCCAGTTGAAGGTGCAGCCGTTATTGTAACACTAGAGTTTTCGTTGTAAGTTCCACTAGAAGGGTCAACACTTCCTCCTTCAGAGGCTGAAACAGATAAAGTGTATGTTATGGTTGGCTCATCTGGTAAAGGAGCATCTTTGGAGCAAGAATTTATAACTAGAAATAAAGAAAATATAAGTAGTGAACTTCTGAAAAGGCTTTTCATAAAACAGATTTATAAAATAAAGATATAAATTTTTTTAAAAACCTTCTAATCAATAAACAGCGGTAAATCCTCATAAGGTTTATCTGACGTTTCTCTACTTATTAGCTTAGGCAAAATGTATTGTAAGGCTATCTGAAACATCTTAATTCTTTGATTAGCATCTAGCTCATTTAGGTCTAAAGAGCCTATTAAATCGTCTAATAAATCTTGTAGTTTGCTTTTTGTACCTTAGTTTTTTAATCTAAAAACATTTATTATGGGCTGGCATAAAAATCTTACTGAAAAAACTTTGAAGTCTTTTGGAATAAGTAATTATTGGGCACTTTGGTTTGCTTTTGTTAAAGGATGTATTATTGGAGGGGCTATTGTTTATTATTCTTTATAAAAGCTTGTAAATAAACCAACAGGTGAAGTCAAATGTTTTGAAAAATACAAGTTGAAAAGTATTGAATTTTACCGTTTACTACCTTAGTTTTTGTTAAGGTTTAGATTGATTACTATTTACAACATCTAAATTATCCTTCCAATTTTAGGAAATTCAATGATAAAGTTTGTCTGCATGTCTAAGGTAGACAAGATTTTTTTATGTTTAAGAAAATAATTCAATTATGAAAAAACTAATTCTACTATTATCAAACTAAAAGATTTTATTTATAATAAAAAAACAAAAGAATCTAATCTATTAGGAGTTCTATTTGTAGTTGTTGTAACAATAGTTTGTGGTGCCGTACTTTATTATGGATTTTGGATTTAAATAAATCATAGTTTATGGAAAAATTAGAAAAACTTATATATTCAGTTAAGTATCTACCTCAATTATTATATTTTGGTACTGTTGCTTGGTTAATTTATACAATCTACTTTGGAGATTATCTAGAGAACGAAATTCAAATTTTTGGATATGTGTGGGATGGCTCTTTATTAAAAGATATATTTTTCTTCTGGTTTTTATATATTACTTATTTAGCTGCAAAAAATCTAAAAACAAAAAAGGAATTTGGAGGCAAGAATAAATCATAGTTTATGAAAAAACTAATTATACTATTACTGTTTATTCCACTTGTGTCTTTTGGGCAAGATGAGGTTACTGTTGTTCAAAGTAAAACAAGTGTTTCAACCAATGTTGAGAATGATTTAGTATTATCTGATGAAAAAACAACTATTAAAACTCCTTTGACTGCTGATTTAAGTAATTATGCTCATCTTTTGTTAGTAAAAGTTTCTGTTGCATCAAATAAGGGAAGTGGATATCAATATGGTGGCACAACTGCTGGAATGAAAATAAAAATCCAAAATGGGTTTACCTATACTACAAAAAAGTTTTACAAGGTTATGATGAAATTAGAACAGTTATTGTTAGAGATTTCCAAAACAATATAATTTATCATACTAAAACCACCAATATCAGTTTTAATGAAAATCTTTCGCCCCTTGTTAATTTCTAAGTAGATTCTTGAAAACTTACTATCGGTTAATTTAATTGCACAATGGGATACTAGTATTTATTGATATTATTTCAATTATTGTTTCTCTGTAGGACAAACATCACTTGTCCATCCACCTGTTTCTTCATCACGCTTGATAACCTCAACATCTATAATGAGAGATTTATCTTCACTTGACTCTTCTGTCGTGTGTTTGAGTCTAGGCAGTAAGTAATGTTATCCTATTTGTAGCATCTTAATCCGTTGATTAGCGTCTAAATCATTTAAGTCTAAAGAGTCTATTAAATCATCTAATAAGCCTTGTAGTTTGCTTCTTACTTCTGATGTTACTTTATTGGGAGAGCCCTTAGGTCTTGGCATATATTTTAGAGTATTTTGTTAACTAGAAGTATGTTGAGGTACTCATTCAAAACCATTCCTTTTTAGTTAGCTATTGCCAGTAGTTTTTATTCAGTTTTAAATTCTCTCAAAACAGGTAAGGCATTATTATCAAAGTCAAACAATGCTTGATTTTCCCAAGGGGAAGCATCTGCAGATTGATTTCCTTTCCAAGCAATTAATTCGGCACCCCAATAACAAAATCCTATCCCATTTTTAACTTCATTCGTTAATTTTTTAATTTGTTTTATGAATTTTTTCTGTCCTTCACTTGTTGCTGGATATTCAGGTAAAATTAGTTGCTCCTTGAAACCTAATATGTTATTTGTCCAATCATTCCATTCAAGTGTAAAAGGATAAGCTGTTTCGGCAATCAATACATTTTTATTATAGGTTTGGCTTAATTGTGCCATATTATTTGTTAGATTTTCTAGGGATTTTCCGTGCCATATTGGATAATATGATAAACCTATAATATCATAATCTATTGTATTTACTTGATTAAAAAACCAATCAGAGCCTTCAATACCAGCAAAATGTAAAATTATTTCTGTATCCTTTGTATTTGTTCGTACTGCTAAAATAGCAGTATTCGTTAGTTCTTTATATTGCTGAAAGTTATTTGAAATATGTCCATAAGGATGAAGAAATCCAGAATTAATTTCATTACCAATCTGAATATAATCAGGTTGTAATTTGCTTACAATTTTTTCAGTGTATTTATACACACTATCTTTTAAAGCAGTAAAACTAATTCCTTGCCATTGGATTGGAGTCTCTTGATGTCCTGGGTCAGTCCAAGTATCTGAATAATGAAGTGTTAACCAAGTTTTAAATCCATTAGTTTTTAGGGTTTGGGAAAACTTTTTGACTTCGTCAAATCCTGAGTGTTCATTAATTGGGTTTACCCAAAGTCTCAACCTAATAGTATTTATTCCATTATCTTTTAAAATTGTTAAGAAATCATTTTGATTTCCTTCCAAATCATAGAAAATAGGATTTGAATTTGATATCTCAGGATAGCTTGAGATGTCAACAGCAGAAATAAATGAAGAATTTTCATTCTCTAGAATGGGTTCATTTATGTCATCTCTTTTACAAGAAATGAAAATCAGAAAAGTCATTAATACTTGTAATGTTCTATTCATTTATCAAACTATATTCAATTCGTGTTTCTTCAATTAAACTTGGGTATCTGATTAACTTCTGTGGTTACTTTTTTAATTCCTTTAGGTATTGGCATAATTTTTATTTTTGTAATATATGGAAGATTTAATAGCAATAATAATTTTTACAACGCTGATAGGGTTCATCATCTATTTTTTTATAAAAAACAAGAATGAAGGAAAAGACGATTACTCAGGATTTAATGATGGAAGCGGAAATATTCCTCATTAATTATGAAAAAAACTACGCTATTTATGGCAATATTATTCCTTCTTTATTTGTGGGCTGAACTTGGTGTTGGTATTTTCTTCCAAGATAGCTGGGGAGGTGATTAGAAGTATCTGAATACTTTGATCAAGTTGATATGGGCTGACACTAAAGTATGTTAACTGTATTTTAGAGTATTTTATTAACTAAAAGTATGTTAAGGTACTCATTCAAAACCATCCCTTTTTGATGTGCAATTTGAATCAGTTCTTGTTTTAACTTTTTGGATATTCTCAATGTTATATTTTCCATCACAGTTCTTTTTTTAATGCATTAAGAATAATACTTGCTCTTGCCATACTGTATCTAGCAAAACCTGATAAGGTTAAACCATTCTCTTTAGCAACTTGTTTAAACTTTACTATCTCTGGTTCTGTAAACCTTACTTGTATATGCTTATCTCTATTTATACTTCTCATTACTGCTATTTATTATTACTATTATCTACTTATTATATATTGTCTTAACTCTGTATGTTACTTACTAAATACACCTTCCCCTAGTAAGCAAAGCGTAGCTTCGCCTAAGAAAGGTGCTTTAATCTTGTCTTGAACTCCTGCAGAGGCTGAGTTGACTAAATAAATAAGCGACAACCAATAAACACGCTTACTATTGTAGGTTCATCCTAACGGACTTACAGCTTAATTGGTTGCTGCCCCGGCGGCCATCCTACTTGCACCTGACATGCCTCTCTTGCTTGATTTCTGTGAGAGGCTTGTATTTAGATTAGCCGAAAGTATCTAGCCAAAAACTAACCTGTATATATATATAATAACAAAGGGGGCAAAGTGTTAAGGCAGAGAAGCGGTTTTATTAACTAAAATGATAGAATTAAAAACGTAAAGCGTTGACCTACAATACTTATTTGTGTTTATAAGTTTTTTCATCTTTGAGGGTAGAACCTTCAAAATGAACATAATAATTAAGTGGTATTTTTAAAGTGTACTAATTATGACTTATTTATTTAATGAAATATTAAGGATAATTATTTCAATTTAGGGTATAGGTTTAAAGTGATACACTAACGATGCAATAACGGGAATGGGTATATGGTTTGAAATGTGAGATAGATTTCGTATATTAAGAGATAACTTAAAATCATTTAAAAAATGATAATATTCAAACAATCCTTAATTAAGTAAACAATGAAGAATAAACTTAAAATGTCTTTTTTGGCTGAGCCAAATGACGCAAACTTTAGGGGAAATGTTCACGGGGGCAAAGTAATGAAATGGATAGATGAAATTGGATATGCTTTGTCGGTACAATATTCAGGTCATTATTGTGTTACCAAGTTTGTTGATGATATTGAATTTTTATCGCCTATCAAAATAGGTGATTTGGTTAAACTTGAAGCTGAAATAATTAAGGTTGGCTTCTCTTCAATGAGAATTAAAATAATTGTTTACAGTAAGGATTTATTCAAAAAAACTAAACAATTAAACTGCGAATGTTTTATTGTATTTGTTGCTTTGGACGAAAAAGATAGGAAAGTAAAAGTAACACAACTTTTAGCTTAATGATTTTTTTAGAATTCTCACTTTGTGATGTAAGATGGAAATAGTCTAACACTTATTGGTTTTGTTCCTATACGATTTTCAGGGATTTAGCTTTTTCGTTCAGCAGGTCAATAAAATCATCCAAGATAAGATAACTGCAAAATCTTAGTACCTTTATACTATAAGATCGTAATAACGATCCATGCAGACATAAACGCAAAAAGATGATCACAAAAAATGTAAGCAATGTTTCCATGGCTCTAGAGGGAGTTTCCTCCAATATGACACTCATGTTGGGTGGATTTGGGCTTTGTGGTATCCCAGAAAATGCAATTGCAGAATTGGCTCGCCTTGGCATTACGGGAATCACCTGTATTTCAAACAATGCTGGAGTTGACGATTTTGGTTTAGGGTTGTTGTTGCAAAAGAAGCAAATCAAAAAAATGATTTCTTCCTATGTGGGAGAGAATGCAGAATTTGAACGACAAATGCTAAGCGGTGAATTGGAAGTAGAACTCATTCCGCAAGGAACTTTAGCTGAACGCTGTCGTGCTGCTCAGGTTGGCATTCCTGCCTTTTATACTCCCGCTGGCTATGGGACAGAAGTAGCCCAAGGCAAAGAAATTCGAGATTTTAAAGGAAAACCACATTTATTCGAACATGCCTTTGAGGCAGATTTTTCCATCATTAAAGCATGGAAAGGAGATACTGCTGGTAACTTAATTTTTAAAGCGACTGCTCGAAATTTCAATGCTCCCATGGCAGGGGCTGGGAAAGTTTGTGTAGCCGAGGTGGAAGAATTGGTTCCCGCTGGAGAACTGGACCCAAATCAAATTCATATTCCTGGAATATTTGTCCAGCGCATTTTCCAAGGAGAAGTTTTCGAGAAACGCATAGAACAGCGTACAATTACCCAAAAATAAACTCATGGCTTTAGATAAAAACGGGATTGCAAAACGAATCGCCCAAGAGGTGAAAAATGGCTATTATGTAAACCTGGGTATTGGTATTCCCACCCTGGTAGCCAACTTTGTCCAGGATGATCTTGACGTAGAATTTCAAAGTGAAAATGGAATCCTTGGAATGGGGCCTTTCCCTTTTGAAGGAGAAGAAGATGCCAACTTAATCAATGCAGGGAAACAGACCATTACTGCCCTAGCTGGAGCAAGCTATTTCGACTCCTCGCTAAGCTTTGGTATGATTCGTGGAAAACATGTAGACCTCACCATTTTAGGTGCCATGGAGGTCGCTGAAAATGGCGACATCGCCAATTGGAAAATACCAGGCAAAATGGTAAAAGGTATGGGCGGGGCAATGGATTTGGTTGCCTCTGCCGAAAATATCATTGTGGCCATGCAACATACCAATAGAGCTGGAGAATCAAAATTATTAAAACGGTGTAGTCTTCCCATCACAGGAGTAAATTGTGTCAAGAAAATTGTAACCGATTTGGCTTGCATAGAAGTAACTAAAGATGGATTTTTGCTTTTGGAGCGTGCTCCAGGCGTTAGCGTTGAAACCATTAAAAAAGCAACAGCTGGAGCCCTTATCGTTCCAACAGATGTGCCAGAAATGGTGCTTTAAAAAAATAATATGACACAAACTTATACTGTAACAGGCATGACCTGCGGAGGCTGTCAGGCTTCTGTTACCAAACATTTATCTTCTCTTGACCAAGTTGAGCATGTGGTGGTAAATCTAGAAAAAGAAGAGGCGCTTATTACCAGCAAATCCCCTATCGAAACTTCACTACTTCAAGAAGTACTACCCGAAAAGTTTACGCTTTTCACAAAAGCAGCACAGTCCAACATTAAGGAGGCTACAAAAGAAAAAACCAAACTCCAACAGCTTCAGCCCTTACTCCTAATTTTAGGTTATATATCTACTGCGAGTATTTTATTACACTACCGCGACTGGAGTACACAAGGATTTATGCTTGATTTCATGGGCCTATTTTTTATTGTATTTAGTTTCTTTAAACTCTTGGATTTAAAGAATTTCCCGAACTCATTTGCCATGTACGACCCTTTAGCAAAACGAGTAACCATCTACGGATGGATGTACCCGTTTATTGAAACAGCCTTGGGATTAATGTTCTTAATGCGGTTTGAAATCTCTATTGCCTTGACCATAACCCTTGTTATTTTGAGTATTACCACACTTGGAGTAACAAAAACGTTGTTGGATAAAAAAAGCATTCAGTGTGCCTGTCTGGGAACAGCGCTTAAACTTCCAATGACAGAGGCCACCTTTATTGAAAATGCCATTATGTTGGTTATGGCTATAAAAATGATAAGTGGCGCATGATACCAGACACCACTCATTAAAACTAACTATATATTATTTTTTATTATCTAAGCTGCTTTATAAGCGCAAGAGCATCTTTAACATTAACGGTTAATGTATCATAAGCTTTGTTTGCTAGGATGTCTTTTGAGATCAATTGTGATCCCATTCCTACACAAGTAACACCTGCATCGAACCATCCTTTTAGATTAGCCTCATCAGTAGAAACTCCACCTGTAGGCATGATAGACGTCCATGGTTGAGGACCTTTGATAGCTTTTACAAAGCCAGGACCATAGGTACTCCCAGGGAATAACTTAACCACTTCACAGCCCATTTCTTCAGCTTTTGCAATTTCCGTTAACGAACCGCAGCCAGGAGACCACAGGACTTTTCTACGGTTACAAACAACCGCGATATCTTCTCTAAATACTGGAGTGACAATGAAGTTTGCTCCCGAAAGCATGTATTGTGAAGCAGCTGCAGCATCGGTCACAGAACCTACCCCAAGAATCATCCCGGGTAATTCAGCTATCGCATATTTAATTAATTGATTGAAAATTTCAATCGCAAAGTCTCCTCGGCTAGTGAATTCCATCAAACGTGCACCACCATCGTAGCAAGCTTTGAGTACAGCCTTAGCCACATCAATATCTTGATGGTAAAATAGTGGAACCATTCCTGATTCTTCCATTTGTTGTACTACTTGTAATCGTGTGTATTGAGCCATATTATAGGGTTATCGAGCGACACGCCCTGAAGCGTCTCCTCCCATTAGTTTTTCAATTTCTGGAATGGTCACCAAGTTCGCATCTCCTTTAATGGTATGCTTCAAACAAGAAGCAGCAACGGCATAATCCAACGCTTTTTGATCGTCTGTTGGGTAGTGAATTAGACCATAAATCAGTGCACCCATAAAGGAATCTCCACCTCCTACACGGTCAACAATATGTGTGATTTGGTATTCAGCACTTTTAAACATGGTGTTACCATCATATAAAACACCTGCCCATGTATTGTGGGAAGCAGAAATCGATCCACGCAAGGTAGTAATCACCTTTTTAGCACGTGGAAATTTTGCTTGCATTTGTTGGCAAACAGAAAGGAATGCTTCAGCTTTAACATGTTCTCCCTGTGTCGTGATATCTAATCCTTCTGGTTTGATTCCAAAATGCATTTCTGCATCTTCTTCATTCCCAAGGATGATGTCACAGTAGGACGTTAATTCTGTCATTATCTTTTCGCGATCTCCATCATAGTTCCACAATTTTGCACGGTAATTTAAATCAGTTGAGATGGTAATTCCCATTGAACTTGCCACTTTGACTGCTTCCAAACAAGCATCTGCTGCACTTTGAGAAATAGCTGGGGTAATACCTGTCCAGTGAAACCATTGTGCGTCTTTGAACACTTCGCTCCAATCAACCATTCCTGGTTCAATTTCTGATATGGCAGAGTGAGCACGGTCATACACAACCTTACTCCCACGGCTTACAGCACCTGTTTCTAAAAAGTAGATCCCTAAACGGTCTCCACCATCTACAATATAGTCCGTCCCTACACCTCGCTTACGCATTTCCATACGCGCACATTCCCCAATATCATTTTTGGGTAAACGGGTAACAAATTCAACAGGTACATTGTAGTTGGCTAAAGATACAGCAACATTGGATTCTCCTCCACCGTATACTACATCAAAACTATTCGCTTGCGAAAAGCGTAAAAAACCTGCAGGAGCTAATCGTAACATAATTTCTCCGAAAGTGACTACTTTTTTCATTTCTATAATTATTATTTTAATCTATTGTGAATCAATTTAATGATACATGATCTATTCAGAACTCTTATTTAGTATCTAAAACTTTTTCAAATTTGGGGAAAAAGATTTGGTTAACCAAACTGGTATACCAAAAGTAGTAAAAAATATTTACCCGCTCTAATGATTCAATATAAATTCATTATTGACAAAAACTATTTGACAATAAAAGACAAAAACTGCGTAAAATCGAAAAATGATTGAAAGTATTTGGCGAAAAAAGAGTAAAAAAAGATGCACTTGAGAATAGCTAAACAAGAAAGGACCACTAATGGACGCATATAGAAACTAACGGAAAATATTTTTATTTCCAGACTAGTTTATGCATTGTAACAGTATTGATACAAGACTTTAAAATGAGCCTTCATGGCAGCTTTGGCTGCATCTGGGTCCTGCGCCTTGATGGACATTAATATCTGTTGATGTTCCTCAATTCCTTTGAATGCAGTGTCTTTATCACAGACATGGTGTTGCTCAAAATTATTAATGATTTCTGGAGTAATCTTTAACATAAATGAAATCAGGGTCGGATTGGCACTGGCCTTCGCAATGGCCAAATGAAAGAGTAAATCTTCTTCAACAGCATCTTGCCCTTGATGAACTTTATCAGCATAGGCTAACAACGTATTTTCCAAATGAATTAGATCATCATTTGTTCTTCTATGGGCTGCAAGCTTGACAGCTTTGAGTTCTAAAAAAATACGCGCTTCTACTAAATCCCTGAAAGAAGGGATTGCAAGACCCAAAATATCGTCTATCATGCCGTTTAAGGCAGTAACTCCAATATCAGCAACAAATGTGCCACTCTGAGGAATCGATTTAACTAGTCCGTAAAATTCAAGGGTATTCAAAGCCTCACGAAGATTTGAGCGAGAAACATTAAACTTTTCTGAAAGCATACGCTCAGAGGGCAACTTATCTCCTGGCTCAAAGTTTTTGAAATTAATCAACGCTTTGAGATTGGAAATAATTTGTTTCTGCACTTCCTGAATTCCGTTATCTATCAACATTTTACCCTAAATTTTAATTTATTAAAAACAATAGTATAAAAAAAGAATGAATTATTGTTTTTTAGAGGGAAAAATATTTATGTGAAGGCATTTATAAAAAAAATAAGCCATTATTACGTTCACACCCAAAACTAAATTGAATGATAAACAGCAATAATGGCTTAAGTATAACTTAACTTAAAAACTAGTTTTAGTAGCCAGCATTTTGGTTGATCACACCACCAGTTGAAAGCACTTCAGAAACTGGTATTGGAAACACATGATAATTTGCACTAGAAGGTGCAAAACCAGATGCAGCACCAACAAATCCAGTTCTTACTAAATCAAACCATCTATGACCTTCAAAAGCCAATTCAAGTCTTCTTTCGTTAGCAATGGCTTGTCTAACTTCTGCTTGAGTAGTAGCTGTTCCAGATAAACTAGATAAACCAGCTCTTGTTCTGATAGGATCTAACAAGGGTAGAACTGAAGCTGCAGAAGAATCGTTTTCATTCAATGCTTCAGCATACAAAAGAATAACATCTGCTAACCTAATCTCAATCCAGTCATGCTCAGTACCTAAACCACCATCTTTTGGGAATTTAACCGCTGTACGACCGTCAGCACTAAGGGTTACAGCTCTTCTTAAGTCTGTTCCTCCACCATTAGCATCGCTTGCGTCAAATGCTGCAACTAAATCAGCATCAACAGGTAAATCTGATTTTGAATCATCTCCTACGAACCAGTTCCAAAAGTCAGAACCAAAAGAATATTCATCAACTATAGAACCTGTGATACGTGTAGCATAAATAATCTCAGAATTTCCAGACTCGTTTGCAGCACCAAAGATTTCGTTGTAGTTAGACTTCAAACTAATTCCAGCTCCAGCAGCACCATTTACAACTGTACCTAGGTGAGTAGCAGCGTTGGTGTAATCTCCCTGGGCAGCATATGCTTTTCCTAGTAAAGCTTGTGCAGCAATTCTAGAAGCTCTTCCGTCAACAATTGAAGTACTAAGACCTGCAACAGCATCTGTCAAATCTGGAATAATCACTGTACTGTATACCTCTGATGCAGGCTTTCTTACCAAGATTGACGTATCTGTTAAGCTAGGTGCAGCGGAAGTATTAATTGTAACAGCTCCAAAAGATCTTACCAATTTAAAGTAAGATAATGCTCTTAAAAACTTTGCTTCAGCAACTTGACCAGCGTCAGATGAATTTTCAATTACATTATTTGCACTAAGAATAGACTTATACATTGCTGTATAAAGGGGACCAAAAAACTGATCTTCCATTGTCGTCAAATTACTTGTATATGTATCGAACTCAGTATAAGGCGCTTCAAACATAAGTGCGTTATCGGATCTAAATTCTGCCATTACGGCCAATGGAGTAACTCCACCCAATTGATAATAATACGCTGCATTTAATACACCGTCAAAATCTGTCAATGAATCTGCACTTGCTAGATTAGATGGTGATTGATCCAAATCGGTTGAACAAGCTGTTATGAACAGTGCTCCTAATAATATCTTTATATATTTCATTTTTTTTATTTAAAAGTTAACATTTAAACCTAAAGTAAAACTTCTAACAACTGGACTTGCCCCTACTTGAGCACCATAGATTGTTGGATCTGTCCCCTTTACCCCTTCTGGGTTGTATGAAGTATAATCATCACCCATAATGTATAATAGGTTCGTTCCAGCAAGGTATGCTCTCACAGATGTCAAACCAAGACCTTCAATAATCAATGGATCAAGTGTATATCCAATCGTAAGATTTCTAAGAGCTATGTATGAAGCATCTTGAATCATAGCATCGGTTTGATTTCTGTTTCTTTCGATGTATTCACCATTATGATCGGCTATACCATCTCCGTTAGGATCCAAACGTGATCTGTCTAATCTTCCTCCCCATTGAGATCCGTAATACAATGGATCGATGTTATACACATCTGCACCATGAGATCCTTGGAATTGGAATGACATGTCAAATTCTTTGTAGTTTAAGTTGTGAGACATACCCCAGTAGAAGTCGGGTGTATTCTGTCCAATCTTAACCAAATCTCCTCCGTCTTCAACAGAACGTGTTCTATCAATTACATCATCATTATTTTGATCTACAACGTAAGACTCACCAGATTGGTTGTTTGGATGACGTGTTCCATCAGAAATGTAGTCCATTTCAACAGTGCCTATGGTTTCTAATCCCCACATTTCACCAATTTGACCACCTACATAGTTTCTGAAGACAGCACCACGACCACTTTGGCCATAAATCTGCTGTGGTAACTCAACTAAACCACCTAAATCGGTGATCTCAGTCTCAACAGTAGATAAGTTGGCATTCATGTTCCATGTGAAGTCTCCATTGTCAACCAATAAAGCTACTAATTCAAATTCTAAACCTGAACTTGTAACATCACCAACATTGAGAATAGAGGATGGGTTTCCAAGTACTTCTGATTGAGCTTGATTAATCAAGATATCTTCAATATCAGAGGTGTAATAGTCAACACCTAAGGTGATACGGTTATTTAAAAATCCAAGGTCAATACCATAGTTGGTTTCTGTATTTGTCTGCCAAGTTAAATCTGGGTTTGGCGAGTTTGAAGGAATTAAGTATCCTGTTCCGTAGATCGTTGCAGCAGGAGATAAAAGACTTAGTGAGTCATACGATCCTAGGAAGGATGTTGTTCCCAGAGAACCTGAGCTAAATCTAACTTTCAATTGACTTAACACTTCATTGTCTTGAAGGAAAGCTTCATTGTGAATATTCCATCCTAAAGAGAAGGCAGGGAATGTTTCATAATGTTTGTTTGATCCAAAACGAGAGTCACCATCTCTTCTCAAAGAAACTGAAGCTAAGAAACGATCATCGTAAGCATAGTTAATTCTACCAAATACACTTTCACGCACTCTTGTTTCATCTCTTTCTGTTACGGTAAGGTCTGCAGGTGCAAACAAGTTGAAGTTAAGAATAGCTTCATCTGGTACATTAACACCATTAACGGAGGTACCAACTAGTTTAGTCGTTTGGAATTCAACCCCAGCCACAGCTGAAATGTCGTGGTTACCAATCACTTTTGCAAAGTTCAAGGTAGTTTCACTCAACAAAGTAGATAATTTCAAATCTGTTTGTCGCATGAAGGTTTGAGAAGTTCTCGCTCTTGAATCATACCCAAGTAATCTGTGAGAATAGGTTTGTGTATCTCTGATGTCACCTCCTAAAACAGTTTTCACATTCAATCCATCAATGATGTCATATTGTAAGTAACCACTTACGTTTGCAAAAAATGTTTTTTCCCAACTTTCTACATTGTCAAGCTTGGCAGCAGGTCCAGCATCTCCAGATCCTCCAATACCATTATTTGCTCTTCCATAATGCCAGTCTTGTGCTGCCATTCCTGGCTCTAAGTCAGAAATACTACTCGCTTCGTATCCTGAACCTCTATATCCATTGTCAAAAGCTGTTAAACCTAAACCTTGAGCCTGAGCATCCAGTTGTTGAACAAATGCAATCGACTCAGCAGTATGGTATACAGGGTGAACACCATAAGCACGTAATAAGTCTCTCATATCGTGACCCAAAATGTCTCTTGTTGAAGAGAATCCATTTGCATTAATTCCCGCCTTAAACTTGTCACCTAGTTTAGCGTCTACATTCATTCGGAAGTTAAGTCTTTCAAATCCTTGGGTAATCACCACACCTTCGATGTCTTGATAACCAACAGATGCGAAGTAATTTACATCATCAGTTCCACCACTGATACTAAAGTCATGACTTGTAGATTGTGCACTTCTGAACAACCAATCTTCTGGACTAATGGCTCCTGGGGAATTTGCATATGCGTTTAATCTGTAATCTAAAAACGCTTGATCTTGCGTGGCAACTGTACTTGTCCAGTTTCCTGCAGCGATTTCAGATCTTGCATGTGCAGCCCATTCTGGACCAGACTGAAGAATGTTTTCTCTGTATTTACTGGAAAAGCTAGTGTAAGCATTATAGCTAAATGATGCTTTACCAGACATGCCTTTTTTGGTCGTAACCAAAATAACCCCATTCGCACCTCGAGAACCATAGATAGCTGCAGAAGCTGCATCTTTGAGTACCTCTAAACTTTGAATATCGTTAGGGTTAATGGACTGAATTCCTCCAGAAATTGGGTAACCATCAACCACTATTAATGGATTTGATGCACCTGAAATCGAAGAGGCAGCACGAATTTGAATCTTTGGTGCAGCACCGGGAGAACCATCTTGATTTTGAATTAAAACCCCGGAGAGTTTACCAGCTAAGGCATCGTCAACACGCGCAGCTTGAACAGCAACTAGAGCATCTCCGCCAATCTTGGCAACAGCTCCAGTTAATTGTGATCTTTTACGTGTTCCGTAACCCGTCACAACAATTTCATCCAATTCGTTTTGGTCTTCTTGTAAAACAACATTAATGCTGTCTTGACCAGTATATTGGACAACTTGGCTAGAGTATCCGATGTAGGATACCTCTAAATTTTGGTCAACTTCTATTGCAATGGTAAAGTTACCATCAAAATCAGAAATTGTGCCATTACTGGTACCTTGAACCAAGACAGTTGCACCAGGTATTGGCGCACCATCTGCACCAGCAACGGTGCCGCTGATTTGTGTCTGCGCAAAACTTATTGCCATGCAGAATAACACTGAAAACAGTGTTAAATGAGATTTGATTTTCATACGTTGTTTAATTAATTTTCATATATGTAGTAAATAAATTCACCCTGTAAAAAGTGATCGCACAAAATGGAGATTAATCAATCAACTGTTAATTTGATTAATAAAATCTGTTTTGGCGGTGTCGATACCACATTTACTTAAAGTAAAAGTGGATGTAAAATGAGGATAAAACCCACTAAAATAATTGCTTTGCTTGGATAACCAAACTGGTATACCAAATTGGTTTTCCAAATTTAATAAAAAAACTGAACTATCCTAAGAAATGATCATTAAACTTATCCATAAATTATGGGTGACATAATTACCCTAGATTAACATGCATTTTGTAACAAATACATTCATTAGCTAAACAGTATAATTTGGACACCATTTAATAATAAATTACTTGCTTTATATCTTAAGAAAAACCGCAGATAATCATCACTACATTAAATGCGGTTTATAAGTAAAAACTGGTATCTTTTAGATGCCTAAAGCTTGTCCCCCACCAATCTGAATGGTCTCAGCAGTGATAAAGGCTGCATCATTACTTGCCAAGAAAGATACTACTGAAGCAACTTCTTGTGGCTGACCCAATCTTCCCAACATAATATTGTTCTTCCATGAAGCAAATACTTCTGGCTTGGTTGACTTGATTTGCGCATGGAAAGGAGTATCAATTGTTCCTGGTGATACTGCATTCACGCGAATGTTGTATTCAGCTAAGTCTTTGGCTAAAGCCCGTGTAATGGCATGTACTCCAGCTTTAGAGGTACCATAGATTCCTGCACCTGGTCCACCAGCATTCCAACCTGCGTTGGAAGTGTAGTTGATGATGGTAGGAAGGTCTCCTTTCTTTAGAAAAGGAATCGCTGCTCTTGACGCAAAAAAGGTAGAGTCAAGGTTTAAAGCCATCACAAAACGATAAAATTCTGTGGTCATTTCCTCAAAACGTTGACGGCCACCTAATCCGCCGGCATTGTTTACCAATACGTCTATCTTTCCATATTTTTCACCAATGGCGTTGATATTACTGTTTACAGCGTCTTCATTGGTTACGTCAAAACCATAATACTCGGCAGTGATACCTTCGTACGTAAGTTGAGCTACGCGCTCTGCACCTACTTCATCTTCAATACCGTTTAGGACAACGGTATAACCGTCTTGACCAAGGCGTTTGGCTACTTCAAAACCAATACCGCCTGTGGCTCCAGTGATAACGGCTACTTTATTGTTTACTTTACTCATTTTTTTTTGTTTATAATTATTATTTGTAATTCAATTTATTCTGTAATTGTTTTGCGTACGGGTTCTATCTTTTTTATCAAAATGAAAATGGTTAAAACACCTAAGATAACGGATACCGTTATGGCGATAAATGCTGGAGTATACGACTCAGTGGTTATTCTTCCGATGAACCAATTCATAATCATTGGTGATACCGCAGCAATAGTACCGGCTAAACCAGCTAAGGTTCCAACTGAAGGTCCTCTGAATAAATCACTCGAGATGGTTTGCACGTTTCCAATTGTAAACTGAAATCCGAAAAGAACTAAACCCGCTAAATAAATAAAGGTCATAAAGTTGTTTTCACCTACAAATTGTATGATCGAGACAAACCCAATAAACACCAACAGTCCACCAACGGAAATGGTAATTTTACGTGCAGCATCTACCGTTTTGGTTTTCATAAGGAAACCTGAGAACCAGCCTCCAACTATACTTCCAGTGGCTGCCATGAGGTAAGAAATCCACATAGTGGCAGCAATTTGCTCGATACTTAATTCAAAGGTTTTGTTCAAATAAATAGGCATCCAACCCGCAAAGAACCACCAAATGGGTTCAATGAAGAAACGACATAACAAAACACCCCAAGATTCTTTGTGGCTTAAAATTTGTCCTACGGACAAACTCTTAGCTTTTACATCAGTGGGTGCTGCATCTTTGTCAATTCTATCGGCGAGAATGAGATCTCTTTCTTCTTGGGTAACCCAAGGGTGTTTTTCTGGGGTAGATTTATTAAGAAATAACCAAGGAATCACCCATAGTAGGCCCACTGCACCTAGAATAATGTAAGTCGTTTTCCAACCAAAGTTGGCATAAAGAAAAACGATCACAAATGGAGCTATAACGTTACCAATAGAAGCACCAGAGTTGAAAATACCCTGTGCAATAGCTCTTTCCTTGACGGGAAACCATTCCCCATTACTTTTTACCGCTCCAGGCCAATTACCTGCTTCACCCAAACCTAAAAGACCACGAACAACGGATAAGGAGATTAATCCTCGTGCGAAAGCATGAAATGCTGAAGCCAAAGACCATACAACGATAGAAACAACAAAACCCATGCGGGTACCTATTTTATCGTATAGTTTTCCAGAAAGAAATTTTCCCACTGCATAGGTTGCCATAAAAACGTTGAGCATAATGGCATAATCTGCATTATCCATTCCTAGATCTTTACCCATTTCAGGCCATAACAAAGCAAAGGCAGTTCTATCTATGTAATTTATAACCGTTGCGATAAATATTAAAAAGATAATCCACCATCTTAGTCCGTTAATTTTCATAATTTATTGTTTTTTCTTCCACTCTGATGAGTCTCTATTAGAATGAAAGAGTTTATTCTATTTGGTTTGGTTTAAGTTTCATTAAACGTCCAAATTTTATGCACTGTAACAATACTGGTACAACACTTTAAAGTGTGCCTTCATTGCTTCTTTTGCTGCATCTGGATCTTGTGCTTTTATTGCGGTTAATATATCCTGATGTTCTTCAATTCCTTTGTAGGCAGTGTCCTTATCACAGACATGGTGCTGCTCAAAATTATTTATGATTTCGGGGGTTATTTTTAACATGAAAGAAATCAAGGTTGGATTACCGCTTGCTTTGGCAATGGCCAAGTGAAATAGCAAATCTTCTTCCACAGCATCTTTACCTTGATGTACTTGTTTAGAATAGTCAGACAGGGTGTTTTCAATATGAATTAAGTCGTCAGTTGTTCTTCGCAAGGCTGCTAGCTTTACACCCTTGAGCTCTAAAAAAATACGTGCCTCAACTAGATTTTTGAAAGAAGGTACAGGAAGGCTTAGAATGTCATCTATCATGCCATTCAAAGCAGTGATCCCTATATCAGCAACAAAAGTTCCACTCTGCGGAATCGATTTGACTAGCCCATAAAATTCAAGGGTATGTAAAGCTTCTCTTAAGTTAGACCGAGAAACATTGAACTTCTCTGAGAGCATGCGTTCCGAAGGCAACTTATCACCCGGTTCAAGATTTTTAAAATTTATTAATTCTTTTAATTTCGTGATTATGAGCTTTTCGATGGCTTGGATATCTGTGTCAAGTATATTTTTATTAAACATTAATAATTACGATTTTAATATGGTTGCTGACTTTGAATATGAACAAAAGCACGAATACGCTGGTTTGAAACTTTTAATATGCTACAATAATTAGAAATCATAAAACAACTTTCAAAAAATAATAAACATAAAATCACATTTAAACTAAAGTCGGTTTGGATTACCAGATTGGTATACCAGTTGTTTAATCAAATATATTAAAAAAAATAACATCTTCAATCATACCATTAATTTTTATGCCAATAAATAAAATAACAGAAAAGAAAGGTGAAATTTTAATCATGAGATATCTCTAGTTCATAAAATTTAACTTTTGAAAAAGAGCCTTCATCCCTTGATTGAAAGTAATTGCCCGCTTTGAAATAATTTTCAAAGACTCCCCACATCCGTATGTGCACACTATCATAAACCTTGAATTCATTTTTATTTAGAACGACCACTAATTTACCCGCTGAAACTTTAACCTCTAAAATGAATTTTCGAAAGCCAACTTCTTGACTAAAGTTAAAGCCTTCATCATTGTCCCAAGCTTCTTCATAAAAGATCTCAGGAGTATCAATATTGATATTTTTCAAGACCTTAGATTTTAACCTTATCCTACCATTATCCCAATAAATCTTCAATATTGGGGGGGCGTTGTTATCGTCTTCTACTATAAGGTCGCGCTGTTCATTGGTTAAACGACCATGGATTTGCATGATAATCGTTCGGTGATATTTCCCATTCGTATCTTTTGTAGACGCTTCCATGGCTATTTTACCTTTCATGTAGGCTCCGTCAGAAAATTTCCAGTTGACGTTGTTGTCACCAGGCACCATTTGTTCTCTTAGTTCTGAACGGGTATATTTAGTATTCTTGGTTTTAGATGAAGTTGGCATCGCATGAAAAACAATAGCACCTTTCAATGAATCGATATACATATAAGGCTTAGCAACATCAATTGAAGCAAAGTCATATATTTCTGGTGGAGAAATTTCGTATGGCTTCCCTTTATCGTTGTTCACAGGTAAGGTAACCTTCCAATGACTTAAATCTATCTTTGGAAGTTTTGACTTTTTTTTACGTTTTTTAGCCTTCTTCTTAGCAGACTTAGTTGGTAAACTCAAAACGCCACTATCCAATTGTTGGGCAATGGCGTTTGGAGAGATAAATATCACTAATACTAGCGCTTTTAGAAAGTTGTGCATCATTATTTTACTCTACCGGATATATCTTCACATTATCTACGAATGCATCTCGATCATTTACTGCATAAATGAATATGGATACTTCACCTACAGAATTAGATCTAAATAGCTCCATAACAGTGGTTCCTCCTGAACAACCATTGTCTGCAAACTTACCGTTAGCATTTGTACCAACGTGTTGTACTAATGGATTAGTTGCTAATGCTACTGTACTGTCACTAAAATGACCATTTAAAATTGATGCTATAATACTATTGGTTTCAGGACCTCCAGACTTTATAGCGTATTCAAACTCAAATATATAATCAGTATTTGGACTCAATACAACCGCTTGGTAAGCATATCTGGTATCACCAGCACGGGCAGATCCATCAGGATTAGCACGTTGACTAGAAGACCACTTTGCACCTCTTGTTTTTGAGCCATTATCAGATCCATCGTAATTAGTACAAGATCCATCACTAGATCCACTAAAAGGGTTAGAACTTCCGGGCGTATTGGCTATTTTCCAAGGTCCGTACGTTTCGCTAGATCCACCATCAAAGTGCCCCCAAAGTATTTCAGGATTAATTGGTCCTGATGGTCCACCAACTCTTACTTCTTTGGTAATTGAAGTCGCTTTATTGATAAAGTTAGTTGTTGTTAAGGTAACCATATAGGCTCTTTCAACACCATCATTGGTATAACTATGGGTTGGGTTTTCATCCGTCGAAGTATTTCCATCTCCAAAGTCCCAAAGATAAGTCGTTGCGCGTTCAGATGCATTTGCAAAAGTCACTGCAAAGTCACTCTCAACATCGTCAAAAGTAAATTCAGGTACAGAAAGTGGCTCTCTATAAAAAAGAACATTATCTATATTAAGTGTTGCCTCAGCATTTGCATTACCACCATCAACTAATTCAAAAGTGATCGCATCAATTTGGGTTATACCTTCCTCTGCGAGGTCAATAACTAGACTGGCCCAAACGTCATCTACTAATACTTGTTCAAATACTTGTCCACCTACAGAAATCTTAACATTATCAACCCCTTTACTATGAATAGAGTGAAGATTTAAATGAAGGTAATCGGCAGAAGACCCTGTACCAAAAACATCGGCTACCACAACTGGTGAAGCAAAAGAAATCGATGCTGTATTAGGACTTTGAAGTCTAGAATATTGAATAACGTCGTTGCCTGTATCCCCAACCTCAAGTTCATTAAACTCAGAAGTATTACTCCCCTCTAAGTTGGCAGAAATAGCATTGGTATAAGCGCTGTAAGCTCCTCCACTTTCAGTACCATTACTAAAAACCTTATAAACATTTTCATTGAGTAAAGAGGGTGAAGTTGGAGCAGAAGTTGGACGAGAAGGCGAATGTGTAACTGTGAAGTTTTGCGTTTGCGACACATCAGCTAGTCCTTGATTTGATTTTGCTGTAACAGTAATTACATAAGTTACCTGCGTATCCGTATTTGGATAATCATACGAGGCAGTCCCCCCGTTTT
>Ga0115572_10001192_pt1 | contig 21406 bp, 18 predicted proteins | sample COGITO_mtgs_1206_FD_88681 | JGI IMG/M metagenome (GOLD analysis project Ga0115572, IMG submission 88681) | Pelagic marine microbial communities from North Sea - COGITO_mtgs_120607 | ecosystem: Environmental > Aquatic > Marine > Epipelagic | place: Germany:Helgoland, sampling site Kabeltonne... | reverse complement strand
GAGTGCCGCATTTCTGGTTGTTTTTACTATTGCAATTTGTGCTCGGCATTTTATGTTTATACAAGCCAATAGCGCTGGTTTATGGTTTTTTGTTATCCGCAATCTGGGTAACGTTACCGCTTGATGTTAGTCCTTTGCTTTATCATAGCGGCTTTGTACTGTTGTTTGCGTTAAGTACTTTTATGGTCCCTTTTAATGTTACAGCTAAGCTAAAATTGAGTTCACTTACAGGCTTTTGGCTGTTATTTTTTATGCATAATAGCTGGGCTTTGATATGGCGAGGGGCTTTATTACTATGTGTATTTATGGCATCCAAGGTGTTGTTACAAGAGCGCGCTGATTTAGCTGCTATATTCAGTATTTTGTCACTTGCCTTTGTGGTGTTGTTTAGTAGCTCACTACAATTTGATTGTCGTCACCTGTATCAGCAGTATAGTGTGTTTTTTAACATGCAGAATAAGCAAACAGCATTCTTTGTTAGCTTATTTATTCCTAGCTTAATTGTATTATTACTCGCTCTGGTTGGTTTTGTGGTTTTATTTAATCAAGCAAATAGCTTATTGCTAGTAATAGGGGGTATTTGGTGTTTACTACAACAGGCCTTAGCGCAAAAAAAACCAGCGCATTATGCGCTGGTTTGGATGGTTATAACAGGTCTGTTATTAGCTGTGATTAACGGCTAATCACTTAGGCTGCATCAGCCTTGTTGCCTGTGCTGTTACGTGCGGCTTTACCAGCTAATAGGTCAGCAGGGTCAAAGTCATCAACGTTAATGGTGTCTAAACGTGCTTTTTCAACACCAGCCAGCTTGTCGGCTTCGGCTTGCGTTAAAATACCTGCATCAAGGCCCATCTGCGCTACTTTATCAAGTTGGAAGAAAGGCAGTTTAACACCTTTTTCACGGCATACTTTATCAAAAAGAGGCTCAACAGCTAGTACGTCTTTAAGCGTTTGCTCTTGACGACCCACTAAATTAAGTGGCTCATTTGTTAGGTATACATAACTAGCTAAACGATTACGGGTTTCACTTGGCACCTGTAATATCTGTGCTAATTTATGTTCAAGTTTGTCAGTTGGTTTACGAACCGGGCGACCAAACGGGAATAACATAAGCTTAAGTGCTGCACGTAAAGGCGCCGATGGCATATTGTTAATTAAATCAGCTAACGCACGTTGGCAGTGATAAAGGTGATCTTGGCAGCTCCATTGTACAAGCGCAAAGTCTTCTTTTTTACGGCCTTCATCGTTGTAACGTTTAAGCGTAGCAGACACTAAGTATAAATAGCTTAGTAAATCACCTAAACGTGCAGAGATACGCTCTTTACGTTTTAGTGAGCCACCAAATACCGCCATACTGATATCTGACATTAACGCAAGTGATGCACTAAAGCGTGATGCAATACGGTAAAACTCAGCTGTTTCATCTTTATACGGTGTACTGGTAAAGCGAGCACCCGTAAATGCTAACCACTTAGTACGTACTAAATTAGAAATAGTAAAGCCGATGTGGCCCATTAGTGCTTTATCAAATACCGCAAGTGCTTCTTCACGGTCTTCAATTGAGCATGCGTTTAACTCAGTTAAAACGAATGGGTGACAACGGATAGCCCCTTGACCGTAAATAATCATGTTACGGGTCAAGATATTTGCGCCTTCAACAGTAATGGCAATCGGCGCACCTTGATAGCCACGACCTAAATAGTTATTTGGCCCAAGCATGATACCTTTACCACCATGAACATCCATTGCATGAATGGTTGAATCACGCATTTGCTCTGTTAAGTGGTATTTAATAATGGCTGAAACAACCGATGGCTTTTCACCTAAATCTACCGCGCCGGTAGACATGCTTACTGCTGCATCTGAGCTGTAAGCGTAACCAGCTAGTTTAGCAAGTGACTCTTCAACCCCTTCCATTTGACCGATTGGTAAACGGAACTGACGACGAATACGGCTGTATGAACCACTGGCAAGGGCGATAGTTTTAATTCCACCTACAGAGTTTGAAGGCAGGGTAATAGCACGACCAACAGATAAACATTCAACCAGCATACGCCAGCCTTGACCGGCCATTTCAGGACCACCAATAATGTAATCAAGCGGTACGAAAATATCTTTACCGCGAGTTGGGCCATTTTGGAACGGCACATTAAGCGGGAAGTGACGACGGCCAATTTCTACACCAGGCATATCTGTAGGAATAAGGGCGCAGGTAATACCAAGATCTTTTGTATCACCTAATAAACCATCAGGGTCTTGCATTTTAAACGCAAGGCCAAGCACTGTCGCAACAGGCGCAAGGGTAATGTAACGTTTGTTCCACGTTAGGCTTATACCTACAACTTCTTCGCCTTCCCACATGCCTTTACATACAACGCCGTAATCAGGAATTGCACTGGCATCAGAACCCGCTTCTGGTGACGTTAAAGCAAAGCACGGTATTTCTGCCCCACTCGCTAAGCGAGGTAGGTAATGATCTTTTTGTTCTGTCGTACCATAGTGCTGTAGTAACTCGCCTGGACCTAATGAGTTAGGTACACCTACAATAGACGAAAGTAACGTCGATTTACTGGTTAGCTTTTGTAATACACACGATTGTGCAAACGCAGAGAATTGTAAACCGCCGTATTCTTTTTTGATGATCATGGCAAAGAATTTATTATCTTTTAGATATTGCCATACATCTTGCGGTAAATCAGTTAGCTCATGAGTAGCTTCCCAATCGTCTAGCATACTACATACTGTTTCAACCGGACCATCAATAAATGCTTGCTCTTCAATAGTGAGCTTAGGCATTGGATATTGATGTAACTTTTCCCAATCAGGGCGGCCGCAAAATAAATCGGCTTCCCACCACGTAGTACCGGCATCAATCGCTGACTTTTCAGTTTCAGACATTGTAGGCGTTACTTTTTTAAACATAGCGAAGATTGGTTTGATTATGTATTGCTGACGAATGCCAGAAATAGAAAGCGGTACACTGATGATTAAAAATATCAGCCAGCTAATTGCACCAAAAGCACCCGCAAAGGTACCAATAACAAGTGTTGCGATAGAAATGCCAAGGGCAGTGTTCCAGCTCGCTCTGTGGTAACTCGCGATGCTAAGCAGTGCGATTAAACCGAGTGTAAATATGAGTGTCATGTACTTAATCCTTAATAGAGGTCAGACCACCTCCGTTAGAGTAGCGCTAGAATCGGTAATTATCAAGAGTCTAAATAAGATAATCTATGAGTTTAGTCCCCAATCTTTAAAGAGTACAATATGGAAACTAACATATGCTTGCTATGGCCAACCTTATGTTTAACAATGCGTAGTATTGCGGTTTTATTTTATTGTATGAGCGTTGCGTTTGGGTTGAATGATAACTCTGGCAACTCATTTAAAGGTTTAAATATTTTATGTGTGAGTTACTTGGCATGTCGGCGAACGTGCCGACAGATATTTGTTTTAGCTTTTCAGGCTTGCTGGAGCGAGGCGGTAATACGGGGCCGCACAAAGACGGTTGGGGGATTACTTTTTATGAAGGCAAAGGTTGTCGTACATTTAAAGATCCAGAACCAAGCTGTCAGTCTGAAATTGCCAAGTTAGTAAAAGCATATCCTATCAAGAGTGTTTCTGTAATTAGCCATATTCGTCAAGGTAACCGGGGTCGTGTGTGTCTTGAAAACACACATCCATTTACACGTGAGTTGTGGGGACGTGAAATTACTTATGCCCATAATGGTCAGCTATCGAATTATCATGATTTGAAGCCTGAGTATTATCGCCCTGTAGGCAACACTGACAGCGAGCTGGCTTTTTGTTGGTTACTCGATAAAATTCGTGAAAAATACCCAAAACGCCCATCAAACATGGCGTCGGTTTTTCGTTATGCGGCAAAGCTTTCGCATACCCTACGTGAAAAGGGCGTATTTAATATGCTGCTTACTGATGGGGTATATGTATTAGCGTATTGTACTAATAACTTACATTGGATCACGCGTCGTGCTCCGTTCGGTAAAGCAACCTTGATTGATGCCGATATGGTGGTGGATTTTCAAAAAGAAACCACTCCTAATGACGTGGTGACTGTGATTGCAACAAGACCATTGACTAATGATGAGCGCTGGCAAAAAATGGAGCCGGGTGAATTCGCGTTGTTTAAAATGGGTGAGTTAATTTAATTTGGTAGGTTGGGAGAGTACAACGAAAGCCAACGTAGGATTTTCAATTAATAAATTATAAGTAACAAGAAGAATGCCCAAGTTATTAATTAACTTGGGCTTATAGTTTTAAATGTTGAGACTAATCTATTACTTTGGGGCTGTTTCGCTTTTTACAGCTTTTGGAACAGCAACAGGGTTGGTGACAGTGAATGATTTCATCTGTACTTCAAATTGCTCTACACCTTTTTCGCCTTTCCACATTCTTACTAACATATAGTCCATTTCTGGGGCAAACCAGGCTAATGCTTGGCGCTTATCATTGTCGTAAAGACGTTTTACTTTTATCGCTTCAATATTGCCAATAGGTAGTGAGATCATTTCTGTGCCAACAACTTCGAAGTCGTAATCGCGGCAATTGCCCTTTTTATCCACTAGGGGGTAGGATAAGTTGGTTTTCCCCATTTTTAGGTCTTCTCGCACTTGTACCTGATATGAAATTGAGTCTTGGAATTGCTCACTCCATTCACATTTTATTGGGTATTTACTTTCACTGCTATTGACGAGCTTATCTGTGGCGTTAAACGATAAAGTGTATTTTTTATCAGGGCCAGTACCTTTGCGGATCATGCTGTAATCAACTGGAGACACTTTACTGTTGTTAAAAGTAAACTTGGAGGTCTCTTTACGAGAATCTGAGAATATCATCCACTCAATATCACTGTGGTAACTCACTTGGTAATTGTTATCAGCGAGTTTTTTTAAGGTACGTACACCCTGACCGTGGTTTTCACCTTTTCGTAAAATGTCATAGCTGGCTTCGAATTGGGTGAGTTCACCGGCGATTAAACTGGTAGGAAGTAAAGTGCCCGTACACAAAAGTAGGGCACTTAATTTTTTATTGTGGGTAGTCTGCGCCGTGTGTCGGGAGTTGTTTTTCATCAAGAACTGCATAATCTGCTTCCATCGTAAGTCGTTGTTCACTGAACCATTTGACCACCAAAGGATAGATTATATGTTCTTGCGCATGTACACGTTTTGCGAGTGTGTCAGCTGTATCATCTGCTAACACGGGAACTTTGGCTTGAAGAATAACCGGACCGCCGTCTAATTCTTCAGTGACAAAGTGCACACTTACGCCATGAACGTCATCTTTTGCATCAATTGCTCTTTGGTGGGTATTCAGACCCTGATACTTAGGCAACAAAGAAGGATGAATGTTCAACATTTTTCCTTTAAATTTTTGCACTAAGCTAGGAGTAAGAATACGCATAAAACCAGCTAATACAACTAAGTTTGGTGTAAAAGAGTCAATAACGTCCATTAATTTAGCATCATAGGCTTCGCGCGAGTCAAAATCTTTATGGCTGAGCACTGCGGTTGCAATGCCAGCTTGTTTTGCTCGCTCAAGGCCATAAGCGTCTGCTTTATTACTAATGACAGCCGCTATGTTTGCGTTTATCTCGCCATTATTACAGGCATCAATGATGGCTTGTAAATTTGAGCCACTACCTGAAATTAAGACTACTAGACGAGAAGGGGCCATTAATCACGGCCGCCTAGGATTTCTACTTGTTCTTCACCTGCTTTGGCATCTTGAATTTCACCAAGGTGCCATGCATCTTCACCAAGTTCTTTTAAGATGCTTAAGCTTTGCTCAAGTTTGTCGGCAGGAACCACTAAAACCATACCTACACCACAGTTAAATGTGCGGTACATTTCGTGGGTCGTGATGTTACCGTTTTCTTGTAACCAGTTAAAGATACCCGGCCACTGCCAGCTATCACCTTTAACAACTGCTTTTGCAGATTCAGGTAATACACGTGGGATATTTTCCCAAAAACCACCACCAGTGATGTGTGATAGTGCGTGAACATCTACTTGCTTGAATAGCTCAAGTAATTGTTTAACGTAAATACGTGTAGGCTCAAGTAGTGTTTCGCCAAGCGTTTTACCTTCAAACTCAACGTTAGTATCAGCGTTTGATACTTCAAGTACTTTACGAATTAACGAAAAGCCATTTGAATGAGGACCGCTTGAAGCAAGTGCAATTAGTTGGTCGCCAGCAGCTACTTTAGTGCCATCAATAATGTTGGCTTTTTCTACAACGCCTGTACAAAAACCAGCCATGTCGTAATCTTCACCTTCGTACATGCCCGGCATTTCAGCGGTTTCACCACCAATTAAAGCACAACCTGAAAGCTCACAGCCCTTGCCAATACCCGTTACAACGTCTGCAGCTGTATCAACATCAAGTTTGCCTGTAGCATAGTAATCTAAGAAGAATAATGGTTCAGCACCTTGAACGATAAGGTCATTCACACACATTGCAACTAAGTCGATGCCAACAGTATCGTGCTTTTTAAGATCAATCGCTAAACGTAATTTTGTGCCCACACCATCGGTGCCAGCAACTAAAACTGGTTGCTTGTAACCTTCAGGAATTTCGCACAGTGCGCCAAAACCACCAATTCCGCCCATAACTTCAGGACGACGGGTTTTTTTAACTACGCCTTTAATACGCTCAACAAGTGCGTTACCGGCATCGATATCTACGCCCGCGTCTTTATAACTTAGAGACTGTTTTTGTTCGCTCACAGGATTTCCTCAAAAAAGTTGCATGGTTTTGCATGTGTATGCTTAGAAACGCGCGTATTTTACAACAATTGCGAAGGCGCGGCTAGCGCAAATATAACTTTAACATCCTTGACAAGGACAGTTGTCCGCATAATGCGAGAATGGTATTGAGAAATAGTTTATAGGGCACTGCTTTAGCGTCGATGATTGCCACGACGCTAAAGTACAGTAATTAAAAAATTGCTGAAGACTAAGCCTTGGCAGTTAAAATTGCACGTAGTGGTGCAGGGTAACCTTCAATTGTTTTGCTGGTGTCGTTAGGGTCTAAAAAGTCGATCAGTGATTCGTTTTCCATCCAATCTGATTTTCGTTGTTCTTCAAGTGTAGTAATTGCACAGTCTTTTACTTGTACATCTTTAAAACCAACGCGTTCCATCCACAGTTTTAATGCATCTGTACTTGGAATAAACCATACATTTCGCATTTTAGCGTAACGGTCAGTTGGTACCAGAACGGTGTTTTCATCACCTTCGATAACGAGTGTCTCAAGAACTAACTCACCACCTGGGCGCAATTGTGCTTTTAATTGTGCTAAAAAGTCTATTGGTGAGCGGCGGTGATAAAGCACGCCCATTGAAAAAACTGTATCAAATGCTTTTAATTCAGGCAGTGCTTCAACACCTAGCGGCAGTAAGTGAACATTTTCATCGGGGTTAAAATGTTTAATGGCCTGAAACTGGCACAAAAATAAATCAGACGGGTCGATTCCAACCACAAACTCAGCGCCTTCTCCGCGCATTCGCCACAAGTGATAACCTGATCCACAGCCAATATCTAATACAGTGCGGCCTTTAAGCGGTTCAATATGGGGTAATAACCTGTCCCACTTCAAATCGCTGCGCCACTCGGTATCAATCTCAATGCCATGCACGCTAAAGGGGCCTTTACGCCACGGCATCATACGCTTGAGTAGGTGTGTAGTTTGCTTTTTCTCACCTTCAGTCATTTCCCCTGACGCACCAATTTCAACTTTATCAGTGATATTTACGTGCTTAGTGTGAACTTCTGGTAAGTTTTTTAACACTTTTTGCCATTTAGGTAAGTCACCGTGGCTGGCTTCATTTTGCCAGTGCTTTAATTGACTTGGAAGCGTTTCGAGCCAGTGACTGAGAGGTGTTTGTGCAATTGCAGCATAAAATTGGTTAAACCATGAAGACATTACATATTTCCTAAATTACTTTATTGCAACTAATGAGCAAAAGTTAAAACATTGATACCACACTTGAGTTTGACTAAAGCCAATCTCTTTTAGGCGAGAATAATGCTCGCTTAATGTATCTGGTCGCATTACATTTTCAATAGCTGTGCGTTTTTGACTTATTTCTAATTCTGAATAGCCGTTGTGGCGTTTAAAATCATGATGCAAGTCAATCAGCAAATTATCGCATTGCTCATTTTCACCTTTAACTTTTTCACTCAGTAACAGCACACCGCCTGGTTTTAAGTTAGCGTAAATTTTTTCAAGTACTGCATGGCGTTGTGCAGGGGGGATAAATTGCAAAGTAAAGTTCATTGCTACAACGGATGCGTTTTGAATTTGTAGCTCATTTATATCACCAAGCGTTACCGTTACTGGCACTTCAGAACGAAAGCCTTGCAGATGTAGTTTGCACCGCTCAACCATGGCTTCTGAATTATCTACAGCAATAATGTGGCAGTTATCTGTACGAATATTTCGGCGCATACTCAACGTAACGGCACCTAATGAACAACCAAGGTCATACAAATTAGAGTTACTTTGCGCATATTCTCCAGCTAGTTTGCCCATAGTACTAACAATAGTGGCATAACCCGGCACCGAACGCTGGATCATATCAGGGAAAACTTCTACAACGTTTTGGTCAAAGCTAAAATCTTTAACCGCTTGCTCTGTGGCATAAATACTGTCTTTTACAGTCACACAAACAGTCTCATTTGAAAATAATAGCGCTATTTTAACATTTTATACTGGATAGTCAGTGATAATTTCAGTAGCTTGGCTAGAATATTAGATAACAAGTATAAAAAGAGAAGTTCAATGGCAAAAAGTAAAGTGATTAGCACTGATGATATATTAGCTACATTGTGTCATTCAGTGACTGGCGTATTGTCATCAGCAAGTGGTAATAGTATTAGCTACTCGGCGATGGTACAAAAAATAACTCGTACATGCATGCGACCTGACATAGGTTGTTTTGTGTTATTTGATGGTGGTTTTACAGGTCTAGTAATTACAAATTTCACCTCTCAAGCAGCGATGGAAATTTACCATGACTATATGCGCAGTATGGGTATGCCCGAAGAAGAAATTGCGCACAGCCACCTGTCAGATGATGTATCGAATGTACTCGGTGAGTTAATGAACCAAATAGTGGGTGATTTTACGTCAAAAGTGCGTGAGCAGTTACATACTTCGATCACGCAGAACCAACCGAAAATGATGGCAATCAACAAACAAGTGCAGATCTCTGTTGATACTACGATGGATAGGCCACAGGCACGACGTGTAACATTCACAACGAGTAAACAAAATATTTTCTATTTAGAATTAGCAATGGATAAAACTGAGTTTATTAAATTGCATGACTTTGATATTAGTGAAGCCGTTGACCCAGATGACATCATTGCGAATGAAGCTAAACAAAAAGAAGAGAAAGAAAACGCAGCTAAAGCAAGTGCAGTAGAAGATGCCGATGATGATTTTATGGCTGATTTAGGGTTGTAATTATTTTTACACTAAAAGAAGTTAACCCCGGGGTTAAACCCGGGGCAAGCTTATTAGTACTATGAATTTAGGTAATCAAGCACAACTTGGTGATGGTCTTTAGTTTTAAATTTATCAAACAGATGTTTAATTTTACCATCTTGGTCAATTAAAAAGCTTAATCGGTGAATTCCCTCATATTCCTTACCCATAAACTTTTTATAACCCCACACACCGAAGGCTTCAGCAATCGCATGATCTTCATCAGAAAGTAAATCAAAGTTTAGCTCTTTTTTAGTTTCAAAGTTCTTTAATCGCTTAACTGGATCTGGGCTTATTCCAACAACGCGCGTATTTAGTTTAGCAAGCTCTGCTTTTTCATCTCGTAAGTTTTCAGCCTGTACAGTACACCCTGGTGTTGATGCCTTTGGGTAAAAATAAACTAATACTTGCTGCTCTTTTAGTAGCTCAGAAAGTGTAATGGTTTCACCATCTTGGTTTTGTAAGCTAAATGCGGGTGCAGTGTCACCAGCCTTTAATGGATTAATTAAGTTCATATTATTCTCCTTAGCGAATACGTCTAAAAATATAATCTACGTTTAGTGTACGAGAGAGCGTCTCAAAAGCGATCTTAAATTCATCAATATCTACATCAATCGGGATATTAAATTCCAGTTCACAACGCATCACAGTACTGTCTTCTTCATCATACGTATCTGATTTTAAAGAGCAGATGCTTATATGGCTATCGGCAAAAAAACGGGTCACTTTGCTTAGCGTACCAGGTGTATCAATACCTGTGTATTCTAATGTATAGCCGGCGCAAAACTCGGATTGAGTATGACTAGAAGTGCGTTTCATCATAGTTAGCAATCCAAGTTCCATACTCTTAACAGGTAATGTATGCTCAATACGGCTTATTGCTGACATGTCGCCTGACAGTAACATGATGAATGTGAATTCATTGCCTAAAATTGCAATGCGACTGTCAATGATATTGCAATGGCAATCGCTGACTAATTGAGTTAACTCACTAACAATTCCTGGGCGATCTTCGCCGATAGCAGTCAATACGATTTGATGATTTGAAAAAGCAGTCATGAATTCAAGTACCTAGGTTATATTAATAATAACAGCCGCAGTGAGCTAAACGAGTAAATGTAAATGCACGGCGGCGAAGTTTAGCACAAATCGACGTTTAAACTACAACCCATATCAATTAAGCAACTTTTAAAGGGCAGTGTTTCTTGTTTTTAACAGCATGGGAAAGTACCATAGTCAAAATTTTGCATAACCATTGGCTTATTTTAGGTTAATGTCCTGTAGGTGGGGTGTGCATAAAATAATAACTGTAGAGTTAATCTTGACTTTACACTGAACCAAATCGGTATTACCCACTCATATACTTGTTAAAACAATTAAGGGTATGCTAAGGAGAATTATCTGTGCAGTATTGGATCCCAAAAGCGCTTGCAGTAAGTGCATTGGTAAGTTTGTCAGGGTGTGGCGTTTTTACTGACGAAGCACACCATAAACGTAATTATAAAGCAGGTGAGCCGGTTGTGGTGCCAGGTGAATTGGCACAACCGAGACAAGATCCAACTTATAAGATGGAAGTGGCAGAATATGATAACAATCCAGACTCAACAAATTATCGCCCGCCAGCTCAAGTTCTAACTGTTGCTAAAGGTAGCTGGGTTGAAGAAGGTGACAAGCTTCCTCGTATATATTTTGATAAAAATGATGGTATTTCCGAGCTGGACGAGTTTGTTTGGCAAGCAGTGCAAAGTGTATTGCTAGAGCGCAAAACAAAAGCGGTAAAATTTGATAAGCAAGCTGGAAAGCTTGAAACGGATTGGTACGCAATAATTCAACCAGAAGAAGGTTGGTTGTGGGATAGTGAACAAGAAGTCTCACAACAACGCTTTTTATTCACACTGGATCAAAAATCACATCAAAGAACTGTTTCTTTAAGTAGTAAGTTAGTTGATTACAAAAGCAAAACTGAAAAGTTAACGCCTTTATTGCAACAACAATTAGAAGTTCGCGCTTTAAATCAAGTTATCGCAGAGTTTGATTATTTATATCGTCAACTTGAGCTTGAGTTACGTAAGAAGCAAGGCATTATCTCGTTAGAGATGGGTTTTGACAATAAGGGTAATGCAGCATTAGTGACAGAGCAAAGTTATAACGACGTATTTGACCGTTTTTCTGGGTTTTTAGAACGTCTGTCATTTACTATTGTTGAAATTGACCAAGACAGGGGCTTGATCACCGCTGATTACAGCAAGCCAGAGTCCAGTGTATGGGATTCTATCTGGGGTGAAGAGTTGTCTGAGCTACCAATAGAGAATGGTCAATATCAAATTCTTGTTAGTCGAACCAAAGAAGGTGGCACTAGCTTAACGTGGATGGATGATCAAGGTTCTACTTTAGAGCCGGGCACAATGAACGACTTGCAGCAAGCGCTAGAAAAAGCTTTGCGTCAACGTGGTATAAAAATTTAATAACAAATAAAATAGTTAACACAAAAAGAGCACTTTGCTCTTTTTGTGTTTTTAACAGGTTGAAACTATGTCAAAGACAAACCCGCCCACGCCAAATATTGGTGCAAAACAGCATGATTTTAAAGTGTGGTTCACTTTTTTAATACCCTCATTAATTGGTGTTTTCTTATTTATGACACCTGTTCCGTCAGGTGAAATAATGACCATTCCAATTGCTGTTATGGCAAAAGGAATTCAAGCAGCGTTTAACGACTTTGCACTGGGCCTTATTGCCACAATTATTTGTATTACAGGCGTAATGTCGTTTTTATTTAGTGTATTTAAGCCCAAGATGCTAACCAAATTTCGCTTATTGAATCATTTGTTTAATGTGAGTTGGATTTGGCTAGTAACGCGCTTGTTAGGCACGGTATTTGTATTGATGACATACTATCAAGTGGGCCCACATGCGATAAACTCTGAGAACACGGGGTTACTCGTCTTAAAGGACTTACTGCCAGTTTTATTTTCTGTTTTTATATTAGCGGGCTTGTTATTACCGCTACTATTGAATTTTGGCTTGCTAGAATTAGTAGGTACATTACTAACCAAAGTAATGCGTCCATTATTTGGTGTACCAGGACGTAGTGCTGTGAACTGTGTTGCGTCATGGTTAGGTGATGGGAGTGTTGGAATACTCATGACAGCACGCCAATACGAGGATAAGTATTACACCCAACGTGAAGCAGCTATTATAGGTACCACCTTTTCTGCTGTATCTATCACGTTTTGTTTGGTCGTTATTGGCCAAGTACAGCTTGAATATTTATTTGCTCCGTTTTATTTAACGGTTTGCTTAGCGGGTGTTGTTGCAGCGATTATTGTACCAAGGCTTCCACCACTTAGTTTTAAAAAAGATGTCTTTATTGATGGCAAAGAGCCTGATGGAAATGCTGAGCTTGTTCCTGAAGGAAAAACGCTTTTTAAGCACTCGCTTGATGTAGCATTGGATAAAGCAGATAAAGCTCCAGGTATTAAAGGGACTATTGAAGAGGGCGTTCATAATGCATTAGATATGGTCTTTGCAGTATTACCTGTGGTAATGGCTGTGGGAACCTTTGCGTTAATTATTGCCGAATACACGCCTATCTTTCAGTATCTAGGTATGCCATTTATTCCATTCCTTGAATTATTACGCGTGCCAGAAGCTGAAGCAGCAGCACAAACTATTATGGTGGGTTTTGCCGATATGTTTATTCCATCTATATTGGCTGCAGGCTCTATAGAAAGTGACGTAACACGCTTTATTATAGCGGCTATGAGCGTAACGCAGTTAATCTACATGTCTGAAGTGGGTGCATTGCTGTTAGGTAGTAAAATACCTGTTAATATTTTTGAATTATTTATAATATTTATTTTAAGAACACTTGTTACCTTACCAGTAATCGCTCTAATGGCACATTGGTTAGTTGGCTAGCACCTTAAAAGAGATACAAAAAAGCCCTGAGGTATTATCTCGGGGCTTTTTTGTATCTATCAATTTAAAGAAGTATTACAAAGGTTTATCTATCAAGCTTATTGCTTCAAGGGCAGGCAATGGCTTAGACTTTAGAAAGCCTTGGCCAAAGTCACACTGCGTATTTTGTAATATGGCTAGTTGTTCATTTGTTTCTATCCCTTCAGCAACAACATCTAATTTTAAAGACGATGCAAGGGATAAAATGGCGCCTACGAGTGGATTAGAATCACCTTGTAGATTATCTATAAAGCTTTTATCTATTTTTAGAACGTGAATAGGTAGTTGGTGCAAATAACCAAGTGCTGAATACCCTGTGCCGAAATCATCTAAGCAAAGCTTCACTTTTAAAGGGGCTAGGCCCTCGATAATTTGAGTCGCCAATTCTAGGTTTTCAATTAATCCAGATTCAGTAATTTCTAAACACAAAGATCCAAGTGGTAATTGATATTTGTTATATATTGAGTGGATTTGTGGCACAAAATCAAGGCTGGCAAAGTGCCTTGAAGACACATTCACAGTAACTCTCAAGAAACGCTTTTTTTGTGATACCCAAGTTGCAATTTGTTGCGCTGCCAAGTCGAGTAAGTGTAGATCTAAATTTATTATTTGACCGGTATTTTCAGCTACAGGGATAAAGTCGTTTGGAGAAACAAACCCTTTGTTAGGGTGGTGCCATCTTACCAAAGCTTCAAACCCAATGATTTCATTGCTCTGAATTGTAAATATAGGCTGATAGTAGAGTTCGAACTCATTATGCTCAATACCATGTTGTAGGTCATTTTCGATATCAGCATGGGTTTTAAGTTTTTTCCGCATTGTGCCATTGAAAAACCTAACCTGGCCACGTCCCGTTGACTTAGCTTCATACATTGCTGCATCAGCATGTTGAAGTAATTTATACGCTTCATCTTCGCTGCTTTGGGTAAACGCAACGCCAATACTCGTTGAGGCTTGTAGCAAATGACCATCAATATTTAATGGCTTAGATAATGCGGTTTCAATTCTGCTTAAAGCTTCATTAACTTGATTTTTATGGCTAATATTTTCCATAAAAATAGCAAATTCATCCCCGCCTAATCGTGCAAATGTATCAGTATTACGAATCGTTCCTTTAATTAACTCACAAATAGCAATCAAAAAGTGATCGCCTACTTCATGCCCCAAAGAATCATTGATACTTTTAAAACGGTCCAAGTCGAGATAAAGTAAACAATGGCTCACTTTTTTAGGCTCACGGGCTAGCTTTAAAATAGCGTGCTTCATCCGCTCTATTAATAATGAACGATTAGCTAAGCCTGTTAGTTCATCGTGTAAAGCCCTATGTTCCAATGCCTGACGTGACAGTTGCCTGTCTATTGCCATGCTAATTTGACGGCTTACATAAGTTAATATATTACGATCGTGTTCGCTGTAGTGATACTTCTCTTGGTAACTTTGGACCACTATTACACCTGTTGTGTGATCATTCACATCAAAGGGTACGCCAAGCCAAGACTCTGAAGGTCGACCAACCATTTTAAAATGACCTGCTTCAATGTGCTGCTGATATTCAATTCTATCTAAGAGTAATGATTGCTCCGCGGTAAGCATATAATAGGAAGCCGTGTGTTTTAATTGCTCTTTTGATACCTTTTTGTGTGCATTTGAGCGAACACCTTCTTCAATAATATAAACAATTTCAAGTACATCGATGTTTTTATCGTATAAACCAACTAAAAAGTTATCTGTGCGAAGCAAGCTGGTCATAATATTATGAAGAGACTCTAAAAATGCATCCAGATCATTAGCTTGATACGTTAAATTAGCGATTTGTAATAAGGTAGTCTCAAGCTTTTGCGCATCATTAAGCTGGTTAACTGTTTTTTGCAGATTTTTTACTGTTCTTACCTGATTGATTTTTGCACTTAATAAATGCGCAACCGTTGTGAGTATTTCAAGGTGAGCGTCAGTGAAGTAATTTCGAGCAGGGTGTTCGCAGTCGATAACCCCTAATACTTTTGAATTGTAAATAAGTGGCACACATAATTCAGACATGGCTGGGCGTGCATCTGCGATATAACGGATATCAGAGCTCACATCACCAATAATTACTGCTTGCGCTGTGCTTGCGACATAACCTGTTATACCTTGATTGAAAGGGATGATATTTCGTTCTATGTAGTAGTCAGTCGCAATAGGTGAAACGCCCATTGCTGCGACTTCATGTAAAGTGGTGCTTTTTTCGTCCGCAAGGTAAATGACACAATCTACAAAGCCTAAGCGTTTTACAACTTGTGTTGTGACGTACTCAAATAGCTCGTCAAGTTCATCAAGCTGCAAAAGACTAGACGAAAATTGATTAATAATACTCAACTGTTCAGTTTTGAGCTCTAACGGGGTAGGAGAGTCTACATTATTCGACATAAATTAGTCTGAAGCTGTTTATATTTTTAATTATAGTCATACGTTAACTTAATATTAACCAAGGTACAAAAAATATATCAAATACATATATCATTGCTGTAAAGTGTAGTACACATTGATGTGATAACAACCAAAGGACTTAAACAAACAAATCGAGGATATTACTTTACTCAGTTGCTTCATATGCCTATGATCAGCTAAATTCAGCCGTGGAAATAAGTAATGTCAAATCAAGAAATTCAAAACACTCCTACATTAACCCTTACTCGTCCGGATGATTGGCACGTACATTTACGTGATGGTGATCAGCTTAAAGATACAGTACGTGATATTAGTCGTTATATGGGTCGAGCAATTATAATGCCTAACCTGGTACCGCCAGCAATATGCACAGAGACAGCATTGTCTTATAGAGATCGAATACTCGCTGCTGGACCTCAAGGTAATTTCGAACCATTGATGGTGCTTTATTTAACAGATAACACAACAGCAGATGAAATAAAAAAGGCACATGCAACAGGTAAAATTGTTGCGGCAAAGGTTTACCCAGCGGGTGCTACTACAAACTCTGATTCGGGTGTAACTTCAATGAAGAACATCTACCCAGTACTTGAAGCTATGCAAGAAGTGGGCATGTTATTACTTATACACGGCGAAGTAACAGATTCGTCGATTGATATTTTTGACCGTGAGAAAGTATTTTTAGAGACTATTATGGGCGATGTTGTTAGTGACTTCCCCGATTTAAAAATTGTACTTGAACATATCACGACTAAAGATGCGGTGGAGTTTGTCAAAAATGCTTCTGATAATGTCGCTGCAACAATTACTGCTCACCACTTACTCTATAACCGTAATCATATGCTAGCAGGGGGTATTAGACCTCACTATTATTGTTTACCAATTTTAAAACGCAATACGCATCAACAAGCACTTATTGAAGCTGCAACAAGTGGTAGCAAAAAGTTCTTTTTAGGCACTGATTCAGCACCACACTACAAAGACAAGAAAGAAGCTGCATGTGGATGTGCAGGGGCTTACACAGCTCATGCTGCGTTAGAACTTTATGCTGAAGCTTTTGAAGATGCTGGCGCTTTGGACAAGTTAGAAGGTTTTGCCAGCCACTTTGGGCCAGACTTTTATGGTTTGCCACGTAATTCAGATACCGTTACTTTAGTGAAGCAACCATGGACTGTACCAGCTAGCTACCCACTAGGTGGTGATCATGTTGTGCCAATAAAAGCTGAGTCTATTATTGACTGGCAAGTAAAATAACTAGTCAAAAAATAGACAAAGTTTAGAGTTTTTAGCCCTGATATTAGTTTGTTAAGCTGTGTTTAACCCTTTGAATCACAGCTTATAAAATATTTTTTAATTAATAGAGCTAAAACGGATTTATTGTGTTAACCTTATCTTGCTTTGAGTTTTTGCGTATAGAATTTACGGATATTGTGCGGCGTATAAGGTTACCGGTTAATGGTTTTGCTTCTTCCTGTACTATACCCCAACGTTTTTGGGCATTCACTCAGGGAGGATATAGCCAATCTGGCTGAATTTTAATTATTGACTTACAGGAAAATTTAGTATGTCAAACACGGTTACTGGTAAAGTTAAGTTCTTCAACGAAGCTAAAGGCTTTGGTTTTATTGAACAAGAAAATGGTCCTGACGTATTCGTACATTTCAGCGCTATTACAGGCTCAGGTTTTCGCACTCTAAGCGAAGGCCAACAAGTGTCTTTCGGCATCAAGCAAGGTCAAAAAGGCCCTGAAGCTGAGAACGTAGAAGTAGCATAATTCTGATTATGTGAACCTAAGTTCATCTTGGTGAAACAGGTCTCTGTTTCACCATAATTCCCCTAAAGCATTCAACTCACCTCATAAATCTATTCAATACTAAATTATTAGCTCATAAAAAGTCATAAGTCATTATTTATGAAATTCGGGCAAAGAGTTCTTTATCTCTGTATCAAATTAGCTAAATTGGGTATTCTCGCACCTCGTTGTAAACCTCTAGTGAAGATTGTTACAATCTGAAACTAATCAGCTTGTTTTATCTATATTATACTTGCGCTATAACTTACTTAGTTTTGTAAAGGCTATTGGAATAAAAATAATTTAAACACGCTACCCATAATCAGGGTTTACACTAAAATTAAGAAATGAGAAATACTAAGTAAAGGTTTGCTAGTAAATGAACACAACACATGATGTACTTGTTGTTGATGACCATCCAATGGTCTGCGCAGCGATTAAAACAGCGTTAAGCAAATCAGCTTTAGTCAATGGTATTTATGCAGTAGCAAGCCAAAAGGAAGCGCTTGAACACTTAAGAGTTAATAAGTGTGATTTGATTATACTCGATATAGAATTAGAGGAATCAGATGGGTTTAGCTTATATAAACGAGCTTGTTTGGCTGGTTACAAAGGGCGTGTGTTATTTTTATCAGCCAAGCAGGATAAGCATATCATAAGAACTGCGGCTAAATTAGGCTCTCAAGGTTTTATAAACAAAGCCGAAAGCCTTGAAAACATAACATCCGCTGTCGAATTAATCCTGAAAGGCTTCACCTTTTTTCCTCAAGAAGATCTTTTAACGCACGACAAAGACATCGATCAAATTTTGACTGAAAGAGAATTAACTGTAATGAAACACTTAGTCGAGGGCGCTTCAAATAAGGATATTGGAGAAAAATTGTTTATTAGTAATAAAACAGTGAGTACTTACAAAACAAAAATATTCGAAAAGTTGGGCGTTGATTCAGTTATTTCTTTGGCCAAACTAGTTAATAACGACTCTTTATAATTTACTTGCTGTAAAGTTCAATTCACAATGCGCGAATTAGTTCCTAAAAGATGATAAATTGCGATTAATTTGTCATCTTTCGCTGAATAAAAACGCTTTTTTACTGAATGACTAAGCTGAAATGAATTTTTTATAAACTTTTTATGATGCCTAAAACGTAATAATAAAATGTTACATTTATGTTTTGTTATTTTTTTTACATCTTAAAATAGCCATCAACACTAGCCTTTGCAGAATACCTTACAGCATCATTGTTACATTTGTGTTAATCCTTTGTTTTTTTGAATGTTAGCTAAACTTCTTTAGCACAATTTATTTATGGTTAATTCCAAACATCAAGTTGACAGCGTGCATTGCATTTAGCATTATTGGAGGGTTGATATCTATTAAAAGATATCAGGGTTGTCTCCTTCGGGAGGTAATTAAATTATAAAAGTAACATTACTTAATTGGTTGGGAACTATGTCTGTTAAAATCAGAAAGAGTCTTGTAGCAACTGCGTTGGTTGGCGCATTTGCATTTGCAAGCAGCAATGTGATTGCAGATCCTTTGAATGACGTGCAAAAAGCAGGTCAACAAATTCAAACGGCTGCGGTTAAGTCTCAAACTAAAATTGACAACGTATACGGTCAAACTCAAGAGCTTATTGCTGAGTACCGTGGCATTGTTGATGAAACTGAGCTTTTGAAAGTATACAACGATCACGTTGCACGTTTGGTCGCAGACCAAAATGCACAAATTGAATCGTTTGATCGCCAAATCGCGACTATCGACAACACTAAACAAAACGTTGTGCCTTTGATGTATCGCATGATCGATACGCTTGAGCAATTCATCAAAGCGGACGTTCCGTTTAACATTGACACTCGTTTAGCGCGTGTTGAAAGATTACGTGAAACAATGGTGTCTTCTTCTGTAACTACTTCAGAAAAATTCCGTCAAGTACTTGAGTCATACACAATTGAAGCTGCATACAGCTCTTTAGTTGCTGCTTCTCAAGGTACACTTGAAATCAATGGTAAAACAATTAACGTTGATTTCGGCCAACTAGGTCGTATCACTTATGTTGCTCAGTCATTCGATTTGAAGCATGCGTGGGTTTGGGATAACAACACTAAACAGTGGAAAGAATTAGGTGAAGAATACCTAAAACCTGTTAAAGAAGTTATTCGTATGGCGCGTAAGCAAGCGACATTAGAACTTGTTAAACTACCAATCTTTGGCGCGGAGTAATCAATAATGAAGAAACTATTTAAAGGTTTTGCTGTTGCAGCAGTACTGTCTGTTTCTGCAGGTACCGCGTTAAATGCACATGCAAATACTGATGCTCTAGATAAAATCCTTGAGCAAGTAAAGCAAGAGCGTATCTCTGAAGGCAAAATCAATAAGCAACGTGAGCAAGAATTCCTTTCAGCTCGTGCTGACAAGCAAGCGTTACTTAATAAAGCGAAAAGCCAGTTATCTGCTGAAAAAGCACGTGGTGATCGCCTAACTAAAGAATATGCACAAAACGAAAATACACTGGCAGAAAAAGAGCAAGCTCTTCAAAATGCACAGGGTACGTTAGGTGAGATGTTCGGTGTTGTTCGTCGTGCCGCACAAGATGCAATCGGTTCTATCGAAGCGTCACTTGTATCTGCTGAAAAGCCAGGCCGTGCTGAAATTTTACGTTCACTTGCTGCTGCAAAAGAACTACCAACAGTACGTGAGCTGGAAGAGCTTTGGATTTCACTTCAAACTGAAATGACAGAGTCAGCAAAAGTTTCAACATTCGAAACTGAAGTTGCGGGTCTTGACGGTAACTCTTCTGTTAAGAAAGTAACACGTATTGGTAACTTCAACTTAGTTACAGACGATGGCTACTTAATTTACTCACCTGAAACTAAATCAATTCAACCGCTAGGTAAGCAACCAGATGGTTTCATCCTTGCTGGTATTGATGATTTAGCGGGTACTTCTGCTGGTGAATACGCAGGTGTTTACGTGGATCCTACACGTGGTGCTATCTTACGTATCAATACACAGAAAAAATCACTGATGGAATATTACCATCAAGGTGATGTAGTTGGTTATATCATCACAGCTTTATTAGGCTTTGGTTTATTAATCTTCTTAGTTCGTTTTGTTGATTTAACAATCACTACGGGCAAAATTAAGAGCCAACTTAAAAATGTGTCTACACCGAATGGTAACAACCCACTGGGTCGTATCCTTAAAGTGTACCAAGAGAACAAAAACCAAGACGTTGAAAACCTTGAGCTTAAGCTTGATGAAGCGATTCTTCGTGAAACGCCTCGCATCGAAGCGGGTATCAACATCATCAAAATCCTTGCTGCAATCGCGCCACTACTTGGTCTACTAGGTACGGTAATCGGTATGATCTTAACGTTCCAAACAATCACATTGTTCGGTACAGGTGATCCGAAGATCATGGCAGGTAACATCTCTCTAGCACTTGTAACTACTGCGCTAGGTCTAATTGCTGCATTACCACTTATCCTTCTTCACGCTGTTGTAGCGGGTCGCAGTAAGTCGGTACTACACATCCTTGATGAGCAAAGCGCGGGTATCGTTGCTACTCACGCGGAGAAGGAGAAAGCCTAATGCTAGTCCTGATGGAGATCTGGGAATCTATCAGGGATTTTGTTGGCACAGGCGGCCAGGTATTATACGTGGTCGCGATAGCACTCTTTCTTATGTGGGTTTTAATGATTGAGCGCTATTGGTTC
>Ga0115572_10001191_pt1 | contig 21415 bp, 9 predicted proteins | sample COGITO_mtgs_1206_FD_88681 | JGI IMG/M metagenome (GOLD analysis project Ga0115572, IMG submission 88681) | Pelagic marine microbial communities from North Sea - COGITO_mtgs_120607 | ecosystem: Environmental > Aquatic > Marine > Epipelagic | place: Germany:Helgoland, sampling site Kabeltonne... | reverse complement strand
GGATTTGATGTCTTTTTTGGATTTAGAGGCGGTTTTATCGATTATTATTCGCATAAGTTTTTACATGCCAAATGGCAAAAGCCACAATTTCATGACCTATACAGAGGAAAGGAAGAAATTTTTAAAGATGGAGAGTATTTTCCTGACATGCAAGTAGCTGAAGCCAATGAATTTATAGAAACAAATAAAGATCAGTCCTTCTTTTTATATCTTCCTTTCAATTTACCCCATTACCCAGAACAACCAGATTCAACTTTTATATATCAATATAAAAATTTAAAATGGCCTAGAAAGTCCTATGCTCCTATGATTACCACTGTTGATAACCGTATAGGACAGGTATTGGATAAATTAGATGTCTTAAATTTAAGAGAGAATACCATTGTAATTTACATGAGTGACAATGGCCATTCTACTGAAGATTATTATAATTGGGACGTGAGTTATGGTGGTAATGGCGGAGGTGGTTACACTGGAAAGTGGAGAGGTGCCAAAGGTAGCTTTTTTGAAGGTGGATTGCGTGTTCCTGCAATTATCAGCTATCCTAAACTTTTTCCAAAAGGAGAATCCAGAGATCAAGTCATTTTAAATTTAGACATACTACCAACAATTTGTGAAATACTGGATATTCCGATTCCAAAAAATAAACTTGATGGAAAAAGTATTGTTGAAGTAATAAAATCTAATGATATAGCATCTCCTCACGAAGAACTTCACTGGATGTGGCAGGACATGTGGGCTGTAAGAAAAGGGGATTGGAAATTAATCTATAATGGACATGATACTACAGGTAAATATTCTACACACCCTGAAATGGAGTTTGAAATGCCTGAATATTATTTAGCAAATTTGGAGGATGAACATCCTGAAGAAATAAATCATACCTCACAACATCCGGAAATAGTAAAAGAACTTAATAATTTGCATAAGATTTGGGCAAAAGATGTCTTCAAGGATTCAGGTTACGAAGATCCTAACTCAGTTACGGGTAAAAAAGAAAATCTTCTAAAAACCAAAGGGACTAGGAAATTGTAATTTATTTAATTGAAGAATTAAATACTAAGCCTGAACCGTAATGTGCAAATGCTAATCAATATAATATAAAAATTATGTTAAAAACAAAAAAAAAATTTAACAGATATACATACGCACCAATTAACCAAACAGTTTAAGAATATCTTTAGAATGAGAATGGGTTCTCACTTGGATTAGGAGGTGACTGAGCTTGCGCTTTTTTTGGATTTAGTAAAATAAAAGTCCCTACAGCAGTTAAGGCTAGGTACTTACCCATTTTTTTAAGGGCATTTTGTCTTGTTATTTGATTATTCTGATTTTTAATCATAATACGTTGTTTAATTTTTTATAAATTTTAGGGCATGACTAGAACCAAGTCTCGTTATCTGGGCTACATATAACCCAGAAACTAATTTGTTTTTAAAGATTTTAAACTGCTCCTCATTTCTGACTATTGTATGAGTCATTGCTAAACGGCCAAGCATATCAAATATTTTAATCTGATCATTTTTTTGGAAATCTCCAACAAATAGAACGGTGTCATCTTGATTGATAGCCTTAAAATTACTCAAAGCAAAAAGGGTCTCATTACTTAAAGTTGAATTCGTTAAACGAAGTTCAAAACGACTTGTGCCTTCTAGACTGGAACTCACCTCAAAATTGTAACTGCCATTATTTAAAAGCGATAATGCACCGGTTTCATAATCTTTTAGATATACATTTACAGATTCTAATAATGAAGGATCATCTATGGTAATACTGTAATTAGTACCCTGATCAAGTACAACTCCTAGTGGTATATTGATAGTTTGAGAAATATCAGTGGAAATAGCCTGTATGGCAAGTTTTAATGAGGGACTACTAGAATCGGCTAATGCACTGTAAAGGTCAAAATCTGAAGTGGAATTAGCAAATAGTCCAGCATCATACCCCACATCAATACCATTGCTTGCAGACGAGTTTAAATAAACATCTGTTTGAGCAATCTGATCACCTCTACTCATAATAAGTTTAATATGTGAATCAGGTTGCTTTGTTGATCTGGATATAAAATCATCTCCACCACTTACAGTCTGCATATCAGTATCAAATGACAAACTCTCAGAACCATCAGCTGCTATAAAAAAAGCTTGACCTGGTGCAATTTTAACTCCGCTGAAATTAGAAGCGTTGTAAATTGTCCAAATAGACCCATCAGATGCATCTCCATCATAGGCATACAATGCAGCATAACTTGAATCAAACTTTAAATAATTATCATTAAAAAAATGACTTAAATCTAGGTAACTTGGAAATGGATTTCCAATAAGATTCCATTTATTGAAAGTTGCATCCGAACCCACGTCTATATCTGCCGTTTGATTGGCTGTTTGAAATGCACCTGTAAACACCAAATTTGCTCCTCCTGAAACTGCTCCTACTTTAAATCCTTTAGCAACTGACATTGTTTCAGCGCCATCAGTATCAGAGTCGTAAATTAAATATTCACCTGAGTTATTGTCAAAGGGACCAAAAAGATATTGCGTATTATCATTTGGATTGGTGTAGATTACACTAGAATTATTTGAAATTAAATTTGAAAAAACTTCACCTGTAAATGGTGCCGATATTAAATCATTAGTATCGTCAAAAGCCGCTATATACTTTTCATACTTGTAAGTTCCAGAACCCGATGAGGAATCAGCCATTAATGCAGATGACGAAGAGGAAGAGGATTGCATAATTAGAGTTCCATTATTTGTAACGTTTCCGAGGACATTTATGGAAGAGTTTGAGGCTGTAGTAAGACTACCACCACTATCGATTGTCAAAGTATTTGCTAAAGCCGCTGTCGCACTACTCGGGCCAATATTAACGGTCATTGTGTTAGGTATGGAAACAGAAGTATTAACAGTTGGCACAAAACCTAAAGACCAATTAGATGCGTTTCCCCATTGGTTGTCAGTAGAAGAATTATTGAACGTATTTGAACTTAATGTATTTTCGCTTATCAATTCTACACGTGATACTGCAAAATTTTCAGTAGTAGTAGCATCACTATCTTGAAGGGTAACTGTTTTAAAAAAACCATAAACATTCCCTGCTACTGCAGCATTATACACAGCATCTCTAACAGCAGGGGCAGTACCGTTTCCATATGAACCAATATCAGTAGATTCCCCTGTGGTATTATTAAATAAACGTGCAGATACAAAAGAGGTAGCAGCACTTGTCCCTATTGTAAAAGAAACTTTAGCTGTTAAGCTACTTCCTTTCCAGTTATCAAGGACTTTAACTGGGATGGAAAAATTAACATTATTTCTGTTTGTGATTTTTATGAAACCGTTAAAATTATTGTACGTTAAATATATCCAGTCTCTAACACTGCCCCCTGAACTAGAAGCTCCTTCAGCGTTAAAACCTACTTGAGCCATCAGTTGATTTGAAGTATGTGAAAAATCGCCGTTAAAGCTCAGATCAACCTCAAATGTGACTGTCGAACCTGTAATAGTAGTTAACTTTTCTCCCCAAAAAGCTTCAGCTCCATTGGATTGAGTAGAAACCTTTTCATTGGCAGTGTTGATATAAAAATAATTACCGCCCCAGTTTGTATTATTACTAAGTAAACCATTCACATAACCTTCTCCGGAAGAAAAGTTTACTGAGGTTTGAGCAGTTAAAAAGCTCGTAGTTAAGGTAAAGAATATTAATGTGTAGATAATCTTCATAAATATTAGTTTTTATAAACAACAAATATAAATACACACAATGGTGATTGAATATAAATTATGTTCAATAATTTAACACAAATATTCAATATTATAGAAATTTAACTTAGATAGAATTATGCACTTAACATGAGGGTTGCTAATAATTTTTAACATTTTATTGTAGAAAAAAGAACATCTTTGAAAGTTGATTTGTTATAATTTATGTCTTTTTGTCCATACAAAATTAAATTATGAGAAAAATTATTTATGTAATACTTTTGACTTTTATGTCAGCTCAAATATCAGCTCAAATTAATCAGGAAACAAAAAATGAGAAAATGGAGCGCATGCAATGGTGGACAGAAGCACGCTTTGGAATGTTTATTCATTGGGGATTGTATGCACTTCCTGCGCGTCACGAATGGGTAATGAGCAACGAAAAAATGTCTAAAAGAACGTATGAAAAATATGCCGCTTTTTTTAATCCAGACCTTTACAACCCAAAAGAATGGGCACAATTAGCTAAAAAAGCAGGTATGAAATATGTGGTTTTCACTGCCAAACATCATGACGGATTTTCTATGTATGATTCTAAATACACAGACTATAAAGTAACAAACACTCCTTTTGGAAGAGATGTTATGAAAGAATTAATAGATGCTTTCAGAGCGGAAGGAATCCGCATTGGGTTGTATTACTCACTCATTGACTGGCACCATCCCGACTTTGTAGTTAAAGACCCTATTCATCCCGAAAAAAACAATAAAAAAGAATTGGCAAAAGACGCTAATCGAAACCTTAAAAACTTTCAAAAATACTTGAAAAATCAGTTAACAGAAATCCTAACCAATTATGGACAAATTGATATTTTATTTGCCGATTTTTCTTATCCACAGAGAGAAAATGGGAAAGGAAAAGAGTATTGGAATTCAGAAAATTTGTACCGACAAATAAGAAAACTTCAACCACAGATTATTATTAATGATCGCTTAGACCTTAGAGAAGAAGGCGGATGGGATTTTATGACCCCCGAACAATTTATGCCAAAAGAATGGGTAACGTATAAAGGTGAAAAAGTCCCATGGGAAACATGTCAGACTTTTTCTGGATATTCTTGGGGGTACCATAGAGACGATCGCTCCTGGAAGAGCTCAGAACAAACTATTGTTATGCTTATTGAAACCGTGAGTAAAGGGGGAAATCTTTTGCTTAATGTTGGCCCAACGGCCAGAGGAATTATTCAAAATGAAGCGGTTGAAAGACTTGAAGCAACTCACCAATGGATGAAGTATCACAGCCGTTCAATCTATGGTTGTACAGCGGCTCCAGAGCAATTTGAGAAACCTGATAATTGCCTTCTCACATACAACCCCAAAACAAACCGACTGTATATTCATGTATTAGAATGGCCCTTTAAAACAATATACCTTCCTGGTCTAGAAGGAAAAGTAGACTATGCTCAAATACTTAATGATGGTTCAGAGCTCAAGCTAAAAACTAAAAAAGGAGCTTGGCTTGATGACATTAAAAAAGATGATAACGGACTCACAATTACAATTCCTGTAACAAGGCCAGATGTTGAAATTCCTGTGATTGAAATTTTTTTAAATTAATAAATTTGATTAAAATTTTATGATAAATACTATCAAACCCATAACAATGTTGTTTGTAGGATTCTTTTTCACTTGCAAATCAGTAGAATTTAAACAAATAATACCTTCTAATTTAAATGACAAACCTAACATCATTATCATCTTAACAGATGACCAAGGCTATGCAGATGTTGGTTTTAATGGTTCGAAAGATATTCTAACTCCAAATATTGACAAAATTGCTGAACATGGTGTTGTTTTTTCAAATGGCTATGTTTCACATCCATACTGTAGCCCCTCTCGAGCTGGTTTAATGACTGGACGATATCAGCAACGTTTTGGACACGAGCACAATGTTCCCTTTGCTCCTAAAGATTCAACAATGGGAACACCAAAAAACGAAGTATTTCTTCCTGAAAAATTAAAAGAAGCTGGTTACAGTACGTGTGCCATTGGAAAATGGCATTTGGGTGACCACCCTAGTTTTTTACCACCCGAAAGAGGGTTTGATCATTGGTTTGGGTTTTCAGGTGGAAGCATGAATTATTGGGGATACCCGTATGGTAAAAACAAAACCATGCACATCCAACGTAACGGCAAAAATGTAGATCATAAGGAATTAACCTATTTAACAGACGACTTTACAGAGGAAGCATTATCTTATATAACTCAACACAAAGAGAATCCCTTTTTTATGTATTTATCGTATAATTCACCACACAGTCCAAACCATGCTACAAAAAAGTATTTAAAAAAAACAGAACATATTGAATATGGGACCAGGAGTGTTTATGGAGCCATGATTGCTGGTGTGGATGAGGGTGTGGGAAAAATAGATTCATTACTCAAAACTCTAGGGCTCCGAGAAAATACAATCATTATCTTCTTGAGCGACAATGGTGGCCGGTTAGATGCGGCAAATAACGGTCACTTTAGAGGACATAAAGGGATGTTATTTGAAGGCGGTATTAGAGTCCCTTTTGCCATTTCTTGGCCTTCTCAACTTCCCAAAGGTACAACCTTCAACCAACCCATAACATCTCTAGATATTTTTGGAACTTGCCTAGCTGCTGCAGAAATAAAAACGAACAAAAAGCAGCCTTTAGACGGAAAAAATCTTTTACCTTACCTGAACAAAAACAATAAGGAAGCCCCTCATGAAGCTTTATTTTGGAGAGTTGCTAGTGGTCAAGAATACGCTATTAGAAAAGGATCATATAAATTAATAAGAAGTGCTTACAAGAATAAAACATTGCTTTTTGACTTGAGTGAAGATGAGATGGAATTAAAAGATATTTCACTGCAAAGACCAGAAATTCTAAAAGAATTACAAACACGCTATCAGCAATGGAATAATGACTTAGCAGCTCCCAAGTGGACAGATGCACACATCCAAAATGTAGAGAAAGAGGAAAGAAATGTTCAAAATATAAGAATTAAAAGTTTGTCTAAAAAAGAAAGAGAAAACTATAAATTATGAGATTAATTCTTAAGAAAAATAGAGCGCAAAAGTTTATATTCAATTTATTATTAATTGGCTTCACCCAATTAATTTCTCTAAATCTAAGTTTTGCTCAAAAAAAACAACAAAAAAAACCGAATTTTATTTTCATCTTAACAGATGATCAACGGTATGACTTATTAGGAACTACTGGAAATGAACTCATCAAAACCCCCCATTTAGACCAACTTGCCAATGAAGGAATTTTGTTTACAAATGCTCATGTCACAAGTGCTATATGTACACCAAGTCGTATTTCAATACTTTTGAGCCAATTTGAAAGAAAACATGCAGTAAACTTTAATTCTGGTACCAGTGTATCAGAGGAGGCTTGGAGTGAATCCTACCCTGTTGTTATGAGAGAGAACGGCTACTATACGGGATATATTGGTAAAAATCATGCGCCTATTGGACAAGGAGGTTATCAATCTGGGCTTATGGATCGGTCGTTTGACTATTGGTATGCAGGTCATGGACATCTGTCGTTTTATCCAAAAAAACGACAGCCCATTTTCAATGGAGCAAAACAAGATACGCAAGTCGAAATAATGGACGAGGGGATTACAGATTTTTTTAGCAATGAGCATACATTAGAAGGTGCAAAACACTTTTTAAAACAGCGCCCTAAGGATCAATCATTTTGTCTGAGTATCGCTTTTAATTTACCGCACGGAGCAAGTACAAGCACCATGAAAATGTTAGACTCTGATCCCGACACTTATAAATCGCTCTACAGAGATAAAGTAATTCCACTTCCTCAAGATTATATTGAAAAAAAAGATATAAAAACCCCAAAATTGCCGCCAGAAATACTTCATGTTGATGACAGACAGGATATCTATAATTTTGTTGATAATGAGGCGGACTTGAAAGAGCGAATGATTCGTAATATGCAAGCGGTTACTGGAATTGACAATCTTGTTGGCAACCTAAGAGCAACCCTTAAGCAACTTGACTTGGATAAAAATACCATTATTATTTTTACTTCAGATCATGGTATATTTTGGGGTGAATATGGATTGGGTGGCAAAGCGTTGTGTTATGAAATTTGTACCCGTGTTCCAATGATCATTCATAACCCCACGAATTCAGGGGTAGAGAAAGGAACTATCTCAAACGAACTAGTTCAAACAATAGATATAGCACCTACAATGCTACACTATGCAGGCATCAAAATTCCAAACTCATACCAAGGAAAGCCATTAAATAATTTGATGGATGGAAATAACCAGCCAATTCACAAATACTTGTTTACAGAAAACTTATGGTCAACACATTTTGGAAACCCACGATGTGAGTCTGTTCAAGATAAGGAATGGAAATATATTCGATATTACAAAAACGAAAATATTTCATCAAGAGATGTTATGGCAATAGCAAAAGAACATTCTATTAATCTTACTAAAATGTTATATGCAAGTCATGATTCACAAATACCTGTTTATCAAAATTATATTGAGTCATCAGTATATGGAGAACAACCTGTGTATGAAGAATTATATCACTTAAAAACAGATCCAAAAGAGAAAAAAAACCTCATAAGTAACCCTATATTTAAAGACAAAGTAGAAGAAATGAAAGTGGCATGGAAAGAGCAAATACTTTTTGCTCGTGGCGAAGGAAAAGCACAGATTCTGAGGTATACATCAGACAGTAAAGAAGAACAAGGAAACACTTCGATACCCAAGTAATATCTAATTTATTGGTTTTAAGCAATCTATAAGAACTTATAAATTCATCACAAATATACTATAAATGAAAAGACATCATGTTTTATTACTCCTCTCAGTTAGTTTGCTTATTGCTTCTTGTCAAACTAGCATAACCAATTCAGATCCCGTGAGTTTCAACACGGGTTGGAAATTTTATAAGGGAGTTGCAAACAATGCGCAAAATTTAACTTTTGATGATACCAATTGGCGTGCACAAAATTTACCACATGATTGGGCTATTGAAGGCCCCTTTGATGAAAAATATAACGCACGTTGTGGAGGGTTGCCTTTTCATGGAACAGGATGGTACCGCAAACATTTTATAATCCCAAAAAATGTAAAAGGAAAACACATCACACTGCACTTTGATGGTGCAATGTACAATGCTAAAATATGGTTGAATGGGGTATTAATTGGCCACCGCCCCAATGGATATATTGGCTTTTCTGTTAATCTGAGTGAATATCTCAATTATGGAAGCGAAAATCTCATTGCTGTTCAGCTTACACCTGAAGACCTTTCTTCAAGGTGGTATCCAGGAGCAGGTATATATCGTAATACATGGTTAGAAATTAATAATCCAATTCATGTAGCAAAATGGGGTACATTCATTACCACTCCGATCGTTACAAATGAAAAAGCAACTATTAATATTCAAACAGAAATTGAAAACTTTGGAGAGAAAGACAGCCCAATAAGAATTCAAACAACCATTTTTAATAGAAAGGGGAAGGCGATAACGTCAGTATCAGAAAATGTATTTTCTATAAAAAACGACACATTAATAGTAAATCAAAAACTCGAAGTATTACACCCAGAGTTGTGGAGTTTGAAGTCGCCGTATCTCTACAGTGCTAAAACTAAATTATTTAAAAATAAAGTATTAATCGATACCTACAATACTAGATTTGGTGTTCGCACCATTGAATATGGAAGTGATTTTGGATTTAAATTAAATGGAGAAAAAACCCGATTTCAAGGGGTTTGTCTTCATCATGATTTAGGACCTCTTGGGACCGCTGTAAATAGAAGAGCCACAGAGCGACAATTAGAAATCATGCAATCCATGGGTGTAAATGCAATTCGAACAAGTCACAACCCACCTTCGCCAGAACAAGTCCAGCTATGCGACGAAATGGGCTTGCTATTGCAAATAGAAGCATTTGACATGTGGAAAAAGCCGAAAGTTGAAAATGGTTACAGCAAATATTTTGAAGAATGGCATGAACGAGATTTAAGAGATATGATTCGGGCTTTCAGAAATAATCCGTCTGTAGTAATGTGGAGTATTGGTAATGAGATTTTAGAACAGAGCAACAAAAAGGGAGGAGAGATAGCAAATGAGCTCGCATTGATTTGTAAAAATGAAGATCCAACAAGACCCACAACAGCTGGTTTTAACTATTACCCTGCTCCTATTAAAAATGGTTTAGCTAGTGCCATTGACCTTATAGGGTGGAATTATAAACCTAGAAAATACAAAGAAGTAACAGATCAGCACCCAGATTGGATCATCTATGGTTCCGAGACTTCAAGCACAGTTAGCAGTCGAGGTGTGTATCATCTTCCAATTGAAAAATATGAATTACATGAATCACTTCAAATAACGAGCTACGATATGATTGGCCCTCCATGGGCATACCCCCCAGATATCGAGTTTGAATCACTAGAAAATAACCCAAATAATTTGGGAGAATTTATTTGGACAGGGTTTGATTATTTAGGTGAACCTACACCGTTTGGAGGAAAAGATAACTCAACCAATGGGTATTGGAATGGCAATTGGCCAGCTAGAAGTTCCTATTTTGGAGCGGTAGACTTGTGTGGCCTGCCAAAAGACCGTTACTATCTTTATCAAAGTCAATGGACAAGCGAACCTATGGTTCATGTCCTACCACATTGGAATTGGCAAGGAATGGAAGGAACTATAATTCCTGTTTTTTCATATACTAATTGTGATGAAGTAGAATTGTTTGTTAATGGAAAATCTTACGGTAAAAAAATAAAAGGAATCGATAAAACTCCAATCCCTATTAATTTTATTGATTGGGAAGGCGGCCGCTATAAAGGAGATTTTATGTCACCCTACCGACTCCACTGGAACGTACCCTATGAAGCTGGAGAATTAAAAGTTGTAGGCTATATTAATGAAAAAAAAGTCTCTGAAAAAAGTATTAGAACAGCTGGAAAGCCAACGAAAATTGAACTTACTCCTGATCATTATGAAATTAACGCCGACGGTGAAGACATGGTGTTTATTACAGTTCGAATTTTAGATGATAAAGGGAATTTATGTCCAAATTCTGATAATCTTATTCATTTTGAGATTGAAGGAAATGGAGAAATTGTAGCTGTAGGAAATGGTAATGCAGCGACCACTGCACCATTTCAATCCAAACAACGTAAAGCTTTTAGTGGTAAATGTATGGTGTATGTCAAAGCATCAACAGAACCAGGTGAAATTAGTATTAAGGCTAAATCAGAAGGACTTAGTAGTGAGAGTATTCAAATTCAGACCAAGAAATAGTAGAATTCCGAATATTATTTATTTTTTGTTTTCTGAACGTATTCTGTAGGAGTCATTTTATACAAAACCTTAAAAGATTGCGTAAAATAAGAGGGAGTATTAAATCCTGTTTTATACATACACTCCTTGACACTGAAACCCTTTAACAGAAATTGTGCTGCCAATTTTAATCTATAATTACGTAAAAACTCAGTTGGTTTTAAACCAGTAATAGATTTGACTTTATTGAAAAAAGTAGTTCTACTCATTCCGCTTAGTTTCGAAAACTCTTGAACTGTAAATATTGGATTATCTATGTTCTCTTTAATAATTGTAATAATTTTTTCTATGAACAGCTCATCCAAAGTTGAGATATCAATTTTAGAAGGTTCAAAGTTTGGCTTTCTAAACTCACTGTGTACTTTTTTTCGATTGGCTAGCAAAGAGGTTATTTGTGTTTTTAAGACTTCCAAACTAAACGGCTTGGTTAAGTATACGTCAGCGCCAGACTTTAAACCTTCAATTTTAGATTCATCATTTACTCTAGCTGACAACAAAATAAATGGAATATGACTTGTTCTAATGTCGTTTTTTAACTTTCTGCAAACCTCAATTCCATTGGTTTTTGGCATCATAATATCGCTAATAATAATATCTGGAAGTTTATCAAAAGCCATTTCAATTCCTTGTGAACCATCAATACAATAAAATGTTGAATAGTAGTGACTTAGTTCTGAAGTCAAATAATGATATATTTCAGGGTTGTCTTCGATGATAAGTAAACTTGGCTTATCTTTAGGGAGAGAATCCGATGTTTGCAGGTCGTTTGTCAAAACTGAGTTATTGGTATGATCCACTTTAGAAATAAAAATTTCATTATTTTCAACCATTTGTTCATTAGATAAATGAGAGTTCCCTAAAGGAATCAAAAGTGTAAAACAGCTCCCTTTTTTGTGCTCGCTTTTAACTTTAATAAGCCCTCCGTGTAGCTTCGCAAGATTTTGAGAAAATGAAAGCCCGATACCTACACCTTCATTTTCTTTATTTTGGTTATCAGATTGAAAAAAACGATTGAAAACATTTTTCAAATCAGAAGCTCTGATACCTTTACCATTATCTTCTACATATATTTCAACATGACCATCTGGATAGTTCGATTTTTGTAAAAAAACAGATCTAAGACCTATTGAAATACTACCTCCTTTTGGGGTGAATTTAATAGCATTTGATAGTAAATTATGAAGTATTTTTTCAATAACATTGGTGTCAATCCATACAAATAGTTTACTTTTAGGAAGCGAATTATTTAATTCTAGCTTTTCTTGCTCAGCAAGAGTGTAAAACTGGTCTGTTATTTTATGTAGTAAAGTAACCAAATTGATATGCGTACAGTTCAATTTGATTTTCCCTTGATCTAGTTTTCTGAAATCTAATAGTTGCTTAATCAATTTTAGTAGGTAATCAGAATTGCGTTGCATGGTTTGATAGAGTCTCTGTCTTTCTTTCTTCTGAAGTGCATCACCTTGTTTAATTAATTTTTCTGCAGGTCCTAATATAAGTGTAAGGGGTGATCTTAGCTCATGAGATATGTTGGTAAAAAACTCTAATTTAACCTTGTTTATTTCTTTTTCTTTTTCTTTTTCCAAACGATCAAATTCTAATTTTCTTTTTCTTTGTATATTAATAATGGTAAACTTTCTAAGAAAATAAACTAAAATCACTAATGAAAAGACGTACACTATTTTAGACCAAAATGTTAAATACCAGGGAGGCGATAATGTAATAACCACTTTTGCAGGATATTCAGACCACATCCCTTTATTGTTACTTCCATAAACTTTAAAGATGTAATTGCCTGGCCTTATGTTAGTGTAATTCGCAATACGTAAATTTGAAGTGGTTTCAATCCAATTTTTATCGAACCCTTCTAAGATATATTTGTATTTATTTAATTTGGAATCATTGTAATGAAGGGATGAAAAACTAAATGAAAAATTATTAATATTGTTATCCAAGGTAATATGCTCTGTATGAGAGATACTTTTATTTAAAATAATTTGATTATTTATTTTCTCCATGGGCTCAACTGGCTCATACATGATACTCAGATCTGTGATTAAAGGTTTTGGCGATATATCTTTCTTTATACTCGGGTCTGGGGTAAAGACATTGATACCATTAACCCCTCCAAAAATTAATTCACCACTATTTCTTTTTAGTGCCGAGATCTCACTCATCCCTGGGTTTTGAAGCTCATTGGTTGAATAGGTTTCATAAGTCTCTTTTTGTGGATCAAACCGAATCAGTCCTGTATTTGTACCTACCCATAAAAGACCTCTATTGTCTTCATTTAAAGAGTTAATAACATCATCTGGAAACAACTTATTTTGACTGCTGTAGCGTTTGAACTCGACAACGCTCCCATCTTCATCTCTAATTAATTTATTAAGACCGCCACCAATAGTACCAATCCATAGCGTCTTTTTAGAGCTCTCGAAAAGTTGAAGTGTATAATCACTTCCAATACTTTTTTCATTGGTAGAATCATATCTATAGGATTTAAAATTACTTTTGGTTATATCGTTGCTGTTTTCAATTAACTTATTTAATCCATTGTTGGTAGTAAACCAAAGGATACCATAGCTGTCTCTATATATATCTCTAATAATCTTCCCAGAAAATTCTTTGGTTTGATTTGTTGGATTTATGTAAGAAAAAAATGGTTGGTCCCCTGCCCCATCCCACTCTGCAAGGCCAAGACCCAATCCGTAGTACCCAATCCATAATCTGTTTTTACCTTCACTATAAATCGAATGAATAGCCAATGATTTTATGTTAGTACCATCACTTGTAGGGGTATTAAACTTTACAAATTTGAAGTTTTTTGATTTATCATTTCTATTAAGTAATAACTTATTTAATCCTCCATTTTCAGTTGAAAACCACAAAATAGAATTATCTTTATCAATGACATTTTCAGTCACAGAAAAAATATTATTAGAAGTTACCCCGCTTGATTCTTTAGAAAATGCAAAAGACTCAAATGCGTTGTAATTTTTGGCCTTGTTGGACAAAAAGTTCACACCACCACCCTCTGTACCAATCCATAAATTCCCAAATTGATCTTCATAAAGGCTTCTAATTTTATTACTACTCAAACTACCTTTTGTATTATTTTTATTAAGATGATTAAATTGATAGTTGCTATTTGTCTTTTTATAAATACCACCTCCGTTGGAACCCACCCATAAATTTCCGGTCTTATCTAGAAAAACACAGTTTATCGAATTATTTTTTAAACCAACAAATTCCAATTTTTCAAAATCAATAATCTTTACACTTAGTTCATCTCCTACTTTTGAAACAATTGAAAGCTTATCATTAATTATACACCATAGATTTTTATCCCAATCCAATACGCCAGCACGGTTTGATAAATTATTTACACGTACTGTAAGATTAGATTTTTCCTCACCATTAAAAATAATTTTATCATTATACAACTCCCACTTTACGCCATCAGATACTATAATTTGTGAAGCATAGCTTTGGGCTTGGTTAGGAATAAATTCAACATCCCTTAGTTTATCTGCTGATATTGTATAACTCAGTGAATACAGCACTTGTGAACTTGAAAAGAAAAGTTTTCTATTTTTTTGTAAGATTTTATTTCCTAATTTTTCTCTCGGACTATTTGTATCGTCATTTAGAAGTGAACGAAATTCCATATCCTCAAAATTTTCTTTAAGAACAGCGTAACATGTTTTTTGCTTAAACTGAATCCATAGAACACCATCATCACTTAATGTAATATCATTTGCATAATTCCCAAATTGAGCTAGTTTTTCACTAAAATTAAAAAAAGCTTCTTGTTTTGTATCATAATAATTTAATCCACCGTCTAGAGAAGCAATCCAAAGATTACCGTAAGAATCAGATACCATTTTCTGAATGATTCTTCCAGAAATACTAGATTTTATATTTTTTGAAGGTTTGAAAACTTTGAAATTATAGCCATCATACTTATTAAGCCCGTCATTAGTCCCAAACCATAAAAACCCGTCCTTGTCTTGTAAAATACAATTTATATCATGCTGAGATAACCCATCTGAAGAATTGAAATTTTCAAAAATTGGATTCTCATGTAACACAAAACTAGAGGCTAAAAAAGGTATCAAAAACAAGAGCAACCCTCTTTTTAATTGAGGTCTATTATATATATTTTTTAGGTGAAAGAGTAACTTTATCATATAAATATAAATTTACAAATAATTTGTTTAACAAATTAATAGTCTTAACATATGAGTTATATTTTTAAACATCTAAGCAAAAGAGAATAGCTTTATTAATTTAATTTTATATTACTATTCAAATTGCTGAATAATTTTAACTAAAAAAACCATTCTTGATGAAAGACATAGTCAAACATAAATTAAAACCATTTGACAAGCACACTAAGCAAATTTTATTATTTTTTATTATTGTAATCTTTGGCTTTAAAGCAAACAGTCAGACCATAAAAGTCGAGGGAACTGTGCTAAGTGAAGAAAATGGACAACCAATCCCTGGAGTCAGTGTGGTAATCAAAGGAAGTTCTGTTGGTACTTCCACAAATTTTGATGGTCTATATAACATAGAGGTATCTAAAGGTGATATTTTAGTCTTTAGCTATCTAGGAATGGAAGAAATAGAGATCGTTGTTAATAAAGCATCTAACAATGTTTTGATGAAAGAAAGCTTTACCGGCTTGGACGAAATTGTAGTTGTAGGATATGGGACCGTAAAGAAAAGAGAACTGACAGGAGCCATAGCTTCAGTTAAGGCAAAAGAGATAAATAAAGTTATTACTTCAGATTTTGCATCCGCCATTCAAGGAAGAATTGCTGGAGTCAGTGTCAGACAGGGGAATGCTGCACCCGGTGAAAATGCAAATATTACCATTCGCGGCATCACTTCATTTCAAGATGGAGGCTCAGGCCCCCTTTATGTAGTAGATGGCGTAACCTATATTGAAAACCCAAACATCACTCCTCAAGAAATTGAATCCATCGAAGTTTTGAAAGACGGTGCTTCTGCAGCGATTTATGGGTCTAGAGCTTCAGGTGGTGTGATATTGATTACCACAAAAAAAGGAAAAGAAGGTCAAATGAAAGTGAATTTAGACTCTTACTATGGGGTTCAAAATATTACTTCTGGGCTTCCATTAGCAAATACTTTAGAGGCACTTTATATAAATGACATCTTAATCAGGTATGATCCAAATTTACTCCCCAGTTCACAGCCTCTTAACCAAAATACTGACGGTTTAGAAAATGATACCAATTGGTTGAATTTACTGCAAGTTGATGCGGCTCCGATTCAAAACCATTCATTAAGTGTGAGCGGTGGTAAAAACGGACTTACCTACAATGTGACTGGAACATTCTTCGACCAAACAGGCTCACTAATCAATTCCGGCTATAAAAAACACTCTTTAAGAAGTAATACAGGTTTCAAAAAAGGAAAATTTACAGCGCAAACAAATTTAAGTATCAATTTAAGTGATCAGAAAAGGGAGCCTTATGGCCTAATTTACAATGCGATAAGACTCCAACCTTTCATGGCACCTTTAGATTTTAACAGTGATTTCTTTGATATTGATCTTGAGAATATCGACATTAATACGGAAAGGACTACTAATTTTGCTGGGACATTAAAACAAGAAAGTTCAAATAAGATAAACTCCTTTAACGGAAATATCCAGCTGGGATACGAAATCCTTGAAGGGTTGTCATTTAGAGCTAATATCGGAAGGTCCTATTACAATAAAAAAGACCGATGGTTCAGACCAAGTTTTATTGTAAACAACAATTTAGGTGAAATTAATACCACTGTGAGTAACCTGAATGCACAACTAAGGCTTGGAGATGCTACCAGCACTAGAAGTATCGATGAATTTACAGTAAACTATAGTAAGAATTTCAACAAACATAATTTCAAGTTTTTGATTGGCAATACATACGAGTCTTCAAAATATGAATTTTATAGAACAGGGGCTGACAATATCACGAGCAACTTGACACCTGTATTGGGCAATGGTGAACCCATTGTAGGCACACAAACAATAAATAAAACAAAAAGTATTTCCTACCTAGGGAGAATCAATTACAATTACAACTGGAAATATCTTCTAAGTATCGTTGTTAGAAGAGATGGCTCTAGTAACTTTGGAAATAATAAGTATGGAACATTTCCATCCATTTCTGCTGGTTGGGCTCTATCAAACGAAAAATTCTTTAAACGTTTGAAAAGCACCATTTCTATGGCTAAAATACGATTTGGATATGGTACGACGGGAAGTGATCGAATTCCCCCTTATGGCTTCAGTCCTGTGGTTATTTCAAACGTAGATTATCCGTTTGGAGAAGACCCAAATTTGTCAATTGGATTGACACAACCAGGCTATGCTGATCCCAATTTAAAATGGGAGTCAAACATCAGTAAAAACCTTGGATTAGACTTGACCTTTAAAGGTGGTAAAGCGGGACTCGAAATTGACCTCTATGAACAAGATAAAAAAGACATGCTGCTTGCAATTGTCACTCCAATTTCTGCAGGATCAACTCCAGTGAATGGAGAAACTTACGACCGGTTTTTGACCAATATTGGTAATTTAAGAAATAGAGGAATCGAAATCAATGCCCATTACAATCATGAATTTGGTCCCGTGAGGGCAAAATTTAGTGGAAATTTCACTAAAAATGAAAATAAAGTTGTGAGCCTATCAAGAGAAGGCGAAATTATTTATGATGGATATCCAAATATCATTAGAGCAGGCCAAACAGAGCCGGTTGCAGTTCTTGAAGCTGGTTTACCTGTGGGTGCTTTTAAAGTTTACGAAACCAACGGAACTATAAAAACTGATGATGAATTGACCGCATATAAATTATTAAATTCTAATGCTCAAAAAGGAGATTTAAGATATATTGATTCCGATGGAAATGGCCAATTAGATGCCAACGATAAAGTGTATAAAGGGTCCTATCAACCAGATTTTGAAGTAGGGTTTAACATTGATGCTACTTTCAAGGATTTTGATTTTTCAGTTCAATTCTTTGGTGTGAGTGGAAACACCATTTATAACGGTCAAAAACAGTATGCGTACAGTACCAAACGACACCGTGATTTGATTTACAGTTGGACAGATATGAACCCAACTTCAAACATACCTACCCCGAGATCAAATATAGAACACCCTAATGTTCAAACATCTACGGATTATTTTTTGGAAGATGGTTCCTTTTTAAGACTTCGAAACATCATCCTTGGCTATTCATTAAAAACATCCTTGTTGGATAAAATTGGAATAGAGAAGTTTAGACTTTTCATCAATGCTCAAAACCCAATTACTTGGACCAAATATTCTGGGTTTAATCCTGAGGTAGGAAGCAATAACCCCTTTGAAGGAGGTTTAGATAGAGGTAGCTATCCTGTTTCTTCGACCTATAGTGCAGGTATCTCTATAATATTTTAATTTAAAATAACTAAAAATGAAACTAAAAGCATTAAACATATTACTGACAGGAGTTTTCCTGATATTTTGCAGTTGTAGCGATGATTTAGATATAGAGAATCCTAACAGCCTAAGTGCGAAATCGTTTTGGAGCTCAGAAGTTGATATTCAACAGGGCTTAGTTGCTACCTATGCTGCCTTACAGCGAGACGGATTACTTGGTGGATCAGCCTCAACACAACTTCCAGTTCGATCTGACACAGGCAGACCGAACAATTGGAATGCAAATGCCATTGGTTTAAATAAATTAACTTTCAATGATAACTCCGATATCGTCAAAAAAAGATGGAGAGATTGCTATATTGGAATCTATCGTGCCAATCAAGTACTCACAAATATTAACAACATTGATTTGAATGAATCGACTAAAACTCAAATGCAGGCCGAAGCTAGATTTCTAAGAGGTTTTTTTTACTATTCATTATATCGTGGATACAATAGCGGTAGTGTCATAATTCATACTACTGTTCCAGAGTCCAGTGAAGATTTTTACAAATCACCATCGCCTGCAGAAGAGGTTTATAATTTAATTTTATCTGATTTAGAATTTGCATATGAGCATTTACCTCAACAATACCCTAGTAGTGAAGATTTAGGAAGAGCCACCTGGGGAGCTGCCACCGCAATGCTAGGAAAACTTCACATCAATGAACTTGATTATATATCAGCAAAAAAGTACTTTGGAGAGATTTTGAATAGCAACCTATATAGCTTAGTACCAAACATTGGAGATAACTTCAATGAAGAAGGTGAAATGAACAGTGAATCTATTTTTGAAGTTGCATATTCTACATCAGCAAAACCAGGAACTTCAAATGGAGCTGCCGATGGACCACTTGGTTCGGAAGCTACCTCCAGAGCACGAACTTTAGCTACAACTCAAGGGGGTGGGTATCGAACTATCATGCCTTCCTATTATATGAATATGTTGTTTAAAAATGACATCATGGATACTACAAACCCTATAAATGCTTCTCGAAATGGATCTGCCAAATACTCGATTCGCGCTTCTTATTCTATAGCCATTGCAGATGATGACAATACAACGCTTTATCAACGTGCATCAAATCAGGGCGGTGCTTATAATAATGGCGAAGCTTCTTATTTAAAGAAATTTCAAAACTGGTGGCTAGACCGTGAAAACGATCAATCTATTTCTGGTATTAATGAACGTGTAATTAGATTAGCGGATGTGATGTTACTGTATGCAGAATGTGACTTAAAAACAGGAGGTATTTCTGACGCATTAGAGAAAATCAATGTTATTCGTAATCGTTCGGGCGTAGTCCCATTGAGACAAACTCTTGATTTTCAGTACAATCCAGAACCTACAAATAATGATCCAAATCATTTTGATTTTGATACGGATATCATTGAAATAAAACAACATATGTTATTAAGTGGTCAAATGGTAAATTACGAATTTAGTGGCACTAACAACTGCTTTTATCTGCCGGAAGATCTACCAGAACTACCAGAAGTTGACCCCACTATAAACAATACTTACTATGCTATAGTAATTGATTACAATCACATTAAGCTGGCTGCTACCAGGCTCGATGCTTTAGAAAACAGACCTATTGATTTTATAAAAAAACCTGATTGCGAAACATTTGAAAACACCATGGAATTTAGATTGTCTGTATATTTAGATGCAGATTCGATAATGGAACATATCATGTGGGTAGAACGACCACTTGAGCTCATGTTTGAAGGGCATGATATTCGTTGGGAAGATTTAACAAGATGGGGGAAGGTAAAAGAACAATATGATCGATTGGCTTCAAAAAAATATGTAATTATTTCTAAAGTATTATATGAATATGATCCCAACATTCATACCAGTATTGATGAAAAAAATACATTAAATGAATTTACTCAAGCTGCTGCAATATACCAGCCAGAAGTTCATAATTATTTTCCAATTCCATCATCGGAACAGAATTCAAATACAGGCTCTTTTTAATCTATAAAAACCAAAAACATCTATTTAAGATAGTTTATTAAAGACCAAAAAAATATGAATATCATGAAAATACACATTAAAAAAATATTAATTATAAGCTTATTTTTAGTCAGTTTAATCGCTTGTGAAAAGGAAGGCACAATCGATGAGTACAATGACTTTTCGGATCCAGTAGCCACAGCTTCAGGAGATATGACAATCCAAAGAGGTGATTTTACTTCGTTTGCAGATTTATCAAAAGGCGTCACAAAAAGAACTTGGACCCTACCAGAAACAGGATCAATTATTAATCTTGAAGGCAGAGATCCTTCAGACATGGAACTCATTCATGTTCAATTTGATGTACCTGGTCAATTTGATGTTAATTTAAAAGATGAGTTTAAAGATTCCTCTGTAAAACTAGACACCACTTTTAATGTGACTGTTTTAGATTACATTAAAACTAATTTTGAGGTAGTTTCTATTGATGCTGGATTTTATGAACAAACACCTACCCAAATAAACATGTATGAAGGCGGGACTATTAATTTCAAAGACACATCCTTGGGAAATCCCAACAGAAGAAAATGGCTATTCCCAGGCGGTGATCCGTCATCAGCGGGGGGAATAAGTTTTGATGATGACAAAAAAATAAAAAATATAGCAGTCTCCTATCCAACAATAGGAACCTATGATGTTTCGCTTGTTACTTGGCGTCAGTATCCAGAAGGAGATAAGGACACATTGCATCTAAAAGACTACATCAATATTATAAAAAACATTGACCCACCAACCCTAACCAAGATTACAGAAAGTGATGCGGGCGTGATTCATTTAAATTATAATTTACCCCTAAAGTTGACAGGTGATCTTATCCCTTATTTAGAACTTATTGTAGATGGT
>Ga0115572_10001189_pt1 | contig 21424 bp, 23 predicted proteins | sample COGITO_mtgs_1206_FD_88681 | JGI IMG/M metagenome (GOLD analysis project Ga0115572, IMG submission 88681) | Pelagic marine microbial communities from North Sea - COGITO_mtgs_120607 | ecosystem: Environmental > Aquatic > Marine > Epipelagic | place: Germany:Helgoland, sampling site Kabeltonne... | reverse complement strand
TCTAAATCTAGCCATCTTCTCTTATGATTTTCTACTTGATCTTGTGTAAGTAAGTCAGCATCATTCTTTTGAAACGATTAAAACTCTTCAATCTTAGTAAAAAACGGAGGACTAACCACTATTAAGTCTACTTTTGGACCGTTATAGCTCTTAAATCCGTCACTTAAGTGGAAAGTATAGTCAACATTATTAAATTTAGCAGTTTTTGCTAAGTCTATATTGACTGGTTCATGGATATCTCCAAAATGTACCTCTTTTATTCCTAAAGCATGCGCGATTCCCCAACCTATAAAGCCCGGTCCCGAACAAATCTCTAAAATACTCCGACATTCTCGGTGTTGATCAAGGAAATCTTCGTGATTATACACTGCATCCCAAAATAATGCACCACATCCATCGTTATATTGCTTGTATAACACAGTAAAATCGCAGTCCATGAGGTTTTGCCCTATACAGTACCTCTGCCACTCTTCTAAATTCACATTATCCAGTTAAAGAACGAAGACCAAATTAAATAAGTGACAATTCCTATCACTATATAAGATATCAACGCTGTCCAGTTAAATTTTTTCACTGTTTTTTTGTTTTTCAAGCATTACTTCCGCATAAGCCCTATCATATACGTCGTTTATCTTCATTTTCGGTTTGATTTTCTTTATTTCACCTACTTTATCAAGAACTTCCCTACGAACTCCTAACTTTTCTGCTTCAAATAAAAGATCTTCTAACCTACTCATATACCAATATAAGAACTTTAATGGTGAGAAACAACTTTAAGCCATAAATTTATTATTTATTTTTCTACGGGTTATAACTTGTATTTATAAGCATATGCAACCACTAGATAAAGAAACTTTATTCTCTATCTTCGAGCAAGGAGATGAAGAAATCTACCAAGAACATAAGATAACGGGAGTTATGAATAATCCGTATGTACTTATGGGAATGGTAATAAGAGGAATGGAGAATTGGCATCTAATGGATATAATGTACAAAAGATCGTATAAGGTACAGTATGAAAGAGTAAGAGACGTTATCAGAGTAAAGTATATGACTAGGTTAGTGGGTTATCTAGATAGAATTGACCCTACTAAGTTTGAAACTATTTATACTATAGGAGATTCCTATGATAGCAAAACTGTTATGAGTGTATTAAATGATCTTATATACTTTTTCGAATCTAAGGAGATGTATGAAAAGTGTGCTACTATAAAAACGTATATAGACTTACTTTCTCATGAAATAATTGAAAAAGAGTTACTAAGATAGTTGCCTAGGAACTTAATTATTCGTATCTTTAAGTATAAGATAAAGAAATAAAGGTTATGGCAGATTCAAATTCAAACATTCATTCAATCAACAATCAAGAGCAATTCGAAGATACCCTTATGTGGGTTTCGGATTTATATAAAGACGTTAATGGTTTTAGACCTAGAGGTTATAGTTTCCATAAATGGACTTTTCAAGAATTAGCTGATTTCGTTACTGATCTTATGGCTTTAAGTGCTGAACAGGCGGAGGAAGAGAGGGTATATGTTAATAAAGCTATAGATGATGTGGTATCAGTAGGAGCTGGTGATAGAGAAACGGCATTAAGGTGGTTAGATCAAGCTGATGCTTACTTTATGTATGGAGATGATGAGTTCTATGAAGATAGTATAGAGAAGTATGGATGGGTGGCTAGTCATATGGAGAAGAATACTAATTTAAAATCTGTAGCGTAATGAGTATAGGAAGAATAACAGTAGAAGAAGCTGAAGGTCTAATCAAAATCACTAACGACCTAGACAATGCTAAGTACTTTACAATAACACCATCTATAGATCCTCAGCAAGCATCCGAAGGATGGGAATCAGTAACTTACTATAGTGATAAGAAACGTACATACCAGATACCGACTAACGTTCCAAACGCTCAATGGGTATATGTACTTTCTAATCCTTCAATGCCCGGTATGGTAAAGATAGGCTATACTAATGGAGACCCGGACGGGAGAGTAAAGGAGATAAACAGAGCAACAGGTATCCCGACGGATTTCGTTGTAGAGTATGCCTTACCTTGTGTCAATGGTTACGAAGTAGAGCAATTAGTACACGAAGCATTAAATGATGTACGAGTAAACAATAGAAAAGAGTTTTTTAATATTAATGTCGAAGAAGCTAAACACTTATTAGATGAAATTGGTCAACCATATGTTATACATAACTAAATCGCGGTGCAACTTGCGCGCGTTTCGCGCGGCGGCTTCGCTTATTTTACTATCCGCCCTTTATTCTTGCCAACCCCAAGATGAGAGCCTTTTTCTTTTTGATACTCCATGTGAGACGGGCTATTGTGAGGCTTATATTATATCTCCTACCAATGCTGATGAAAATGGGTATATTCGTACCGAGTTAGATTGGACGGGAGAATATTGGCCTTATTTTACTATAGATGTAGAAGCAGATAGAACAGCAGATTTATTTAAGTATAATGGTGAGTCGGTAGTTCAAGCTCAATTTGATACAGATTCGTACTTTATACTTAGTGACTCCCTTAATGTAACTATAAACTTATACAATCCATGGCAAGGCTTAGAAACATGGGGAGGATACCCTATACCCGTTAGAGACACGATTGTAACACTAAGTCAATTCGAAGGATATATAGTCCCAGTAGTTCAAAATACTAATATATATTTTTCCGATGATGAAGTAGGTAGATTTACTACTAGACGTGTTGTTGGTCCTTTTCCTCCCACTATGATTGGTGATACAATATCGATTTATATGAAGGTAAAATGGGACTTAGGCAGTGAAATCTTAACTAAAGATAACTTTATTCAAAAATTTATCATAGAATAGTTGCCTTTCTGCCTTAGATTTAATATCTTCTATATATGTTATATAATATAATTAATAAGATATAATAAAAAATATATTTAAATACATATAATATAATAATATATTAATAAAATAAATAATACTAATTTAAAAAGGTTATCTATGTTAGAAGCAGAACAAATTTCCAAAAATTACGAGAAACACTTAAAGATTATCGATACCTATATAGGAGATCGTAAAGATTCTATATTAGCAATGCTTAAACATATGGAAGAAACCTATATTATGGCACCTGCTAGTGGAAAAACATGGTATCATAATGCTTTTGCTGGAGGATATGTAGATCACGTGAATAGGGTGGTACAATATGCTGTTGAACAATCGAGATTGTACGAGAAAATGGGTGGTACATTAGACTACACCGAAGAGCAACTAGTCTTCTCTGCCCTATTCCATGACTTAGGTAAAATGGGAGATGGAGATAGACCTAATTATATACCTCAGACCGATAAATGGAGACAAGATAAGCTTTCAGAGATGTATACATACAATCCAGACTTAGACTTTATGCTTATTCCAGATAGATCTTTATTTATACTCCAAAAATTCGGAGTTAAGGTAGATCAGAAAGAGTTTTTAGGTATAAGATGTCATGATGGAGTGTTTGATAAAGCTAATGAAGCCTACTTCTTTAGTAACGTTGAATCATCTAGACAAAAAACAGCTCTTATATCAGTACTTCACAGTGCAGACTTCTTAGCCTCTAAGGTTGAGTACGATATGTGGAAAGCAAAAGGAGGTAGTTCTACTCCTAAGATTAAAAAGACTGCAGCTTCAACAGGTCGCCCAGTAAAAGCATCAGAAGGACTATCTAATCTACTAAAAAATATATAATATGAATTTTCATCCTACAACACTATATATAATTTCCGGAATATTAGTTGCTATTGTGACTATTTTATCGTATCTTGTTAGAAACTTATTGGTTAAGTTAGAAAAATATGAAGACATCACTGAAGACCAAGCAGGTTATTTACAAAATATATCGACAGTTGTAGGTGAATCACAAAAGCACTTGCAGAATCTTGACGAAAAGGGGGTATTTCAAAGCGACGATGAGGTTGGTTATTTTTTTGAACAAATGAAACTAGTACAAAAAGAACTAGACAGGTACATACTTCCAGATAATTATGGCAAGAAAGAAAAGCAAAGCTAATTACTTTACAAAGGAGACAGAAGAGTATATAGTTAAGTATAATACATCGACTGATGTAGACTACAGAAATAAAATATTTACAGAACATATATATATTCCGTTTTATAAGCTAGCGGAAAATATAATACACACGTTCAAGTTCTACTACACTGATGTAGAAGCGATCGAGGATTTAAAACATGAGATCGTCTCTGTACTATTAGAAGAAAAGATATCTAAATTCGATCCCACTAACGGAGCAAAGGCATATTCTTACTTTGGCACTATCGTAAAGCGATGGTTAATTAACTACACAAATAAAAACTACAAGAAACTTAAACAAGTAGGATCTTTCGATGATATGGAAGAATCATACAACCCAGGAGACGGAAGAAAAGAAGGGTATGAGATACTCTTAAGCAACTTTATAGATATTTGGGTAGCTGAAATGTATAGAGATATAGATATAAACTTTACAAAGGATACAGAAAAGAAAATCGCTGATGCTGTACTGACTATATTTAAGACCAGAAACGATATAGACATCTTTAAAAAGAAAGCACTTTATATATACATAAGAGAAATGACAGATTGTGAGACTCCTCATTTAACTAAAGTCATATCTACCCTTAAAGTTCTATTCTACGACAAGTTTCAAGCTAAATATGACCTAGGACATTTCGATATAAATGTTTAACAAGATATTTATATAAAAATATACTTATGGCACTTGATAAAATCATATTTGGTGAGAAGACATTATCTGACCTTTTCGGTGAGATACATGACAATCAATCTCAAACCAAAGCACAGGTAAAAGCTCTCATAGGAGAACTTAAACCTCTTATAGAAAACATAGGGGACGCTACACTTATAGTTCCTATGATTAAAGAATATATGGAGATAGGTGTTAAGAACGACGACGCACTTATAAAAATGGCAGCAATTATACAACGAATTGAATCTGCACAAGCTAAAGGAGACTCAGGAGATATGTTCGACCCTGCTGAGTTAGCTGCTCTATTAGAGAATACTGAAGAGTTGAATGAAGAAGTAAACGATAAACCAGAACCAGATGCCATTTAATGGAGGCTTAGAATCATACGTTAATAAAAGACCATCATCAGTCAACTCCGTAAAGGAGTCGTATCCTGCTAGAGTGGTTGATATTATATTAGACGATGCTCATGAAGACTGGTCTAACTTTGGTGAAATAGAATCTCTTGGTGCTATTAGATTTAGAGTTATAGGTCAACAGCAAGACGAAAGTGACCCTAAGTTGTTAGATATAGCATATCCAATAAACTCTAACTTTAAAAACTATCCCCTCCTTAATGAAATAGTAATAATTACTAGTGCACCATCAATAGAAAAAGATGACAGTATAATAAACCATACTCGGTTCTTCTATACTACAGTGGTTAGTATCTGGAATAGCCCACATCATAATGCATTCCCAGACATATACCAGAATCCGGGAGAACCTGACTTAGGTTATAATTTCGAAGATAAAGCAAATGTATCCCCTATACAACCTGCTCAAGGGGATGTAATAGTAGAAGGAAGACAAGGACAGTCACTTCGATTTACAGGAACTGATTACGAAAAAAAGTTCGTTGAAACTAATGAACAGAAGCCAATAACAATTATAAGTAACGGAAAAGCATCAGCAGATACAGCAACACCGGTTGTTGAGAATATTGACGATGACCCCGCCTCTATCTACTTAGTAGAGGATCATACAGTACTGCTAACTCAAGCAAATGACAAAAGAGATGCATGGGATAGTGAACCAGATACAGCTGATAGTTACCAAGGTTCACAGGTATTAATCAACTCCGGTAGGTTATTTTTTAACGCTAAAGAAGAAAGCATCTTATTTTCAGCAACAGAAGCTGTAGCTGGTAATGCTACTACAATAAGTTTTGACGGAATAGACTATGTAGCACTCGATGCTATTAAGGTATATTTAGGAACAGAAGCATTCGGAGAAAGAGAACCCGTACTCTTAGGAGCTACCACACAGGATTGGATGAGACAATTACTTTCAGAATTAGAAAGGCTAGGTAAAGCATTAGCAGGAGTAGTACCAGCAGGATCCTCAGCAGGAGGACTAACACAGATTAAATCACATGGAGCATCAATGGCATCACCTTTAGGTCAAATAAAGAAAGCTATTGACGATTTAGACTCCATTAAAGTATTTACAGAGTAGTATGCCATTTGAAAAGTTTAAACCACCAAAGATACATGCAGCCATAGGAACAGCTATTGGTAAAGCTAACGGTGTAATCATTGCTAAAGCTAATAAATCAGTAACAAATGCTACTAATAAAATGCGAGCAAAAGGATGCCCAGGACCAGCTGAACTAGCTAAATTAGATAGTAAGATGAACGGTTTAGGAGCCTTAACAGGAACATTAACTAGCTCAATGGGAGCTTTTGCTGCTATACCTAAATCTCTAAAAGCACCTATAGGCGGACTTAAAGCAGCTGTTAAGATTATTCTTTCGCTTCCTATACCTCAAGCATTTCCCCACGTACAGGTAGGTCCTCCTGGTCTTCCGGTTAACATTACAACTAAGTATGCCGATACATTAAACCTACTAAAAGAGTTTATTGCAGCGATGGAAATTACAGCTGACGCTATTGACTTTAGTTTAAAAAATGTTTCTAATTCTGTAGCTTTAATATCAGGTAGGGTAAAAGACTTAGAAGCACCGATTAAAGCATGTAAGATAGAAAATATATTAAAATCTAAACTTACTAAAGATCAAGCTAAGAAACTAAAACTATTAGACAAAGATGGAGAATTTATTACTTCTACTCTAGGCTCTAAAGTATTAGAGAAGTCAAATACTAGACCTGCATCTGATCAAGTCAAATTAGACTTAGGAAAGGATCTAGGGATAGATATAGCTTTGAAAGGAGCTAAAGACATAGATACATTACTTAGATTAAAAAACTCAGCTATCACTGAAGGGATTAATACAGGGGACGCTTATAGATTAATTCCTCCAGGTAATATTAAACTCCCAAACGGAGAAACAAAACCAATTACCGGTAAAGAGTTTGCTATTATGACTCAAGAGGGCTTAGACGAAAGTGGATTACCTATATTTGATATTAAGTTCAAAGCAGTTGAATCACTCTCTGGTGGAGGACTAACAGGTAAAGCACAAGCACTTGCTGAACTTGACACTGCACTTAATGAACTCTCTAGTAGATTAACAGCACCCTCTCTTTCCAGTGATAGTGGTACAGATTTAAACACAGCAAGTAATCAATCTCTAGATATAGCATTAGAAACACTACAAGAGATACAAAAAGCATTAACAGATTTATCCAAAGACTTAGTAACAGAAGAAGCAGACGCAATTGACGACCCTGAACTGTACTATAAAGGATACTTATTAAAAATAGTAAAGGATCCTTCCTCTCCTAAACTAGCCCCTAAGCACTTCGCTATTGGTATAAAAGATGGAAGCACACAAATAAAAGGACCTTCTTCGTTTAGTTCATCAAAAAAAGTACTATTAGACGAAATAAAGTTCAGAATAGACAATCAACTTTCTTAACCTAACTATTTATATATATGAAACTCGATCAACTACGCAAAATTATACGTGAAGAAGTAAGAGCAGCAGTCAAGGAGGAGTTACAAGAAGTAATGAATGAAGCAGTTAAACATGCTTCTACTCCGCAAACCGAATTTAAAAAGTTTAACGAATACAAACCCGTTAAGCAGAAAGATTTGGGAAGAACTTGGTCAACAGGGAAAATGAACCAAGGAACAATCCCATTAGAAGAGATGATAAATCAAACAGCCTCTTCTATGACAAAAGAAGACTATAACGGTCTTATGGGAACTCCTGGAGCAGCAGCACCTAACCTCGCCTCTTCTATGGCTTCTACAATGGGAATGACTGGCAACGGTCAACAACCTGGTTTAGATATATCTCAACTAGATTTTGTTAAATCTGCAAAAGGTATACTAGACGCATCAATGAAAAAAGACAAACATAGAGGACTATAATGGCATTTGAAGTAAAAAAAATTAACCCAATAGATCGTCAGCCAAGGAAAGCAGTTGGGGTACAACTACCTTTCTCTGCTAAATCTGTTTTTACTTCTAACTACCAGACAAAAGACTCTATAAAAAATAACCTAATTAACTTCTTTTTAACTAATAGAGGGGAAAGATATATGAACCCCACTTTTGGTTCGATCCTTAGAGAGAAATTATTTCAAAATATCAACTCAGATCTAGAAGATGAAATTGATGGTTTAGTAGCAGTAGCACTGGAAACTTATTTTCCTAACGTTAAAGCTATCAAAATGCAAATCGCATCAAAACCAGATAACAATTTAATTCAGTTCTATTTATCATATGAGATAGTTAATACTAATATAAAAGATGAGCTGTTAATTAATATAGAGCAATAATGGCAGAAACTAGAGATATAAGATACATTAATAGGAACTTTGACGACTTTAAGTCACAGTTAGTAGAATATGCAAAAGCATATTTTCCTGATGCTTACAACGATTTTGGTCCTTCTTCACCTGGAATGATGTTTATTGAAATGGCATCATATGTAGGAGATGTTCTTTCTTTCTACCAAGATAACCAACTACAGGAAACCTTCTTACAACACGCTAAGAATCCAGCAAACTTATATGCACTAGCATATATGATGGGATATAAACCAAAAGTAACTACAGTAGCAGAAGCAGAGCTAGAAGTAACACAGTTAGTAGATGCAATAGGTACAGACTTTAAACCTAATTTCGACCAAGCTATAACCATATCAGAAAACAGTACATTAAAATCTACCTCACAGGGTAATCAAGTATTCCTACTACAAGATAAGATAGATTTTAATTTCTCCAGTTCTTACGATCCTACTGAAATAACAGTAGCTTCATTAACTAATAATGAACCTTCTGAATTCTTATTAAAAAAGAAAGCAAAAGCATTCTCTGGTAAGATAAAAACTAGAACAGAAGCATTTACTACTTCTAATAAATTTGCCACAGTAAACATATCTGACACAGATATCATAGGTGTATTAGACATAACCGATAGTGATGGTAATATTTGGTACGAAGTACCCTTCTTAGGTCAAGATACAATATTCTTACCAGAAGTAAATAACGGAGTTGAAAAAGCACAAGCACCTAATTTAATGAAACTTAAAAAAGTAGCAAGAAGATTTGTTACTAGATTCACCTCTAAAGGAGTTTTACAAGTACAGTTTGGAGCAGGAATAAGCACAGAAGATGATAATGAATTCTTACCAGACCCTACTTCAATCGGTTACGGTACAAGACAAGGTACTAATCGTCTTGATTTTGCTTATGATCCATCTAACTTTTTATTCTCTAAGTCTTATGGACTTGCCCCCTCAAACACTACCTTAACAATTCGTTACATAGTAGGAGGAGGAGTTGAAGCTAATGCCCCTGCTAATGCAATAACAACCATCGATGCAATAGGAACAACAGCATCAGATTCCTCTAAAGTAGCGTCTCTAACCTTCAATAACCCCAAGCCTGCATTAGGCGGTAGGGATGGCGATACGGTGCAGGAGATAAGAGAGAACTCAATGAGATCCTTTGCTGAGCAGCAGAGAACAGTCACACTTCAAGATTACACAGTACGTTCTTTATCCCTTCCAGCTATGTTTGGAAGTATAGCTAAAGTGTACGTAACACAAGATAGTTCAACTAGGAGCTCTGAAACGGTTCTTAGTGATAATAGATTAGCCCTTTCTCTTTACGTATTAGCGTTAAATAACGAAGGTCAGCTAGTAACAGCAAGTAGAACTTTAAAAAATAACCTTAAGACATATTTATCTCAATTTATGATGTTAACTGATGCAGTTGATATTAAAGATGCATTTGTTATTAATGTAGGATTGCAATTTGAAATAGTAGCACTTCCTAACTACCAATCAAAAGACGTGTTACTCAATTGTACAGAGAAACTTAAAGAAGCATTAGGTAGAGATAAATTAACTATCAATCAACCCCTTAACTTATCAAACTTGTACACTACATTAGATAGAGTTAAAGGAGTACAAACAGTTAAAAATATAAGTATAGTAAACAAAGCAGGTAAGAAATACTCAGAATTTGGATACGACATTTCAGGAGCAACAAAAGATAATGTTGTATATCCTTCTTTTGATCCTTGCTGCTTCGAAATAAAATTCCCTAATCAAGATATTGAAGGGAGAGTAACAACATTATAATATGGCAGTATATAGAATTTTTCCAGAAAAAGATACGACCATTTGGTCTAAACCAACTACTGCCGGTTTGTATGCAAATGCAGGCCTAGACGAAATATTGGAAATTCGTTCATACCCTGATGACGATGGAATAGGACGCTCTAGCCGGATACTACTTAAGTTTAAAGATCGAGAAATAAACAGTGCACTTAGCACAAAAGTATCCGGCCCCTATTCTGCTTCTATCCATCTATATGTAGCGTATGCATCAGAAATTCCAAAAGAATATACATTAAATGCTCATCCTATCTCATCATCTTGGGATATCGGAACAGGTAAAGTAGAAGATAATCCTATTTCTAGAACAGGAGTTAACTGGAGATATAGAGGCTCTGGAGACACAAACGAATGGAATAATTTAGGAGGAGACTTAATTACAGGGTCTTATGACGCTTCTAAATCTTTTGACTTGAAATCTAATCTCGATTTAGACATAGATGTAACTTCTTTTGTTGACGCTGTAACAAGTGGATCAATAGAGAATAATGGACAAGCAATAAAATTAGCAGATAATTTAGAGTTTGAAACAACATCATCAATTACGTTACAATACTTTGGAGTTGATACCAACACGGTATTTCCTCCATACATGGAATTTAAATGGAATGACTCCTCTTTTAATAGTTCACTTGATGAGCTATCAACTGATATTGCAACCATAAGTATAAAGAACCAAAAAGAAAAGTATATAGATTCAGACAAAACTAGATTTAGAATTTCTGCTAGACCTAAATATCCTGCAAGAGCATTCACTACAAGCTCAATCTATCTTACTGAATATAAATTACCTCAAGATACATATTGGGCTATTAAAGATGAATACAGCGATGAAATGATTATAGACTTTGACGAGAATTACACTAAAGTAAGCGCTGACAATACTAGTAGCTATTTTGACGTTTACATGGACAGCTTGCAACCAGAAAGATATTACAGACTTCTTCTGAAAACTTCTATTGGTGGCAGCGATATTGTAATAGATCAAAGAAACGTATTTAAGGTAGTTAGACATGGGTAAGAATATACAAATTAAAAAAACAGTTTACGGGAAAGATGACTACGGTAAAGTTATCGACAGAAGCTTTAGTAGCTTCAAAAAACCTGTAGCTGAAGCTGTAGAAAAAACAGTAGAACAATTCTTCAAAGATTACGAAGAACTCTACTTAGAAATCCCTGTTCAAGGAGATGAACAATCACACGAGTACTTATCATTAAGAAGTGGAGATCTAATTTCAATAAACGAAATAGAACAAGATATCCAACCTCTATTAGATGAAATAGCAGAATTAAGACAGCAGTTACTTGATTCTCAAAATGAAATATTAGATCAAAGATTAGAAATAGCAAACCTTATAGCAGCAAACACTGGTGGAGAAAGTTAATTATATAGTTACTAAAGCCGATATAGGTAATACATCCTTAGAAGAAAAGGATGCGATCCTTGTTGGACCTTTCTCAATAAACAATACCTTTAATGACAGTAAAGATTTTATTGATCTTCACATATACTCACCAGAAGGAACATTACTCAAATCCCAGCTAAACTATAAAAGCAGTACTCAATCTACCCTTTCAGCAGGTGCCGGTAAAGAAGGAGCATCTAACTTACAATTAGAACCACACAAGGATGCAATTGCGAATGGCTTTCAGAATGGAGATATAAGGTTAACTTATAACTTCTTTACTGACTTATTACACTTAAGAAAAACACCTCCTAGATTCTTTATTGAAAATATATCAGGAGATAGAACAGAAATACAAGTACTTACTTTAGAGCTAACCGATGACGAATTAATACAATCAGTTGCCGAAGTAAGGTCTAAATTAGAAAATCAATCATACTTTTCTGAATTCAAGGTATCATTTGGAAATAATGATATCAGTACCGGTATTAATATAGACTTAGTAGAACACAAAGAAGGTCAATCCGTTATTGTAAAACTACTAAAACCTCTACCTAAAAAATTCGGTAAGAAAGATATATGTAACTTACTAGAAATAGTAGCAGATAGCACTGCATTTGATATTAAACTTCAAGAAGTTGAAGACAAGATTACTGTACCTTTTATTAAAGGTCCAAACTTTACTGCAGGACTAGACAATACTGCTAATAATCCAACAGAGTTTTACAACTTTGACGAGTTATTTAGCTACCCAGTAACCGGCTCTTACTACGAACTCTATTCTCTTTTTAACGAAAAAGGAGCTCAAATTAGTATAGACCATTCTGATTATGGAGACTTCATACACTTTTCTTCCGCTGAAGAAAGGCTTAGAAACTTTAAATATAAACTTGACTTAATAGATAGTTACGATAGGGATAGAACAACAGTATCATCTACGAACTATACTAGCCTAGGAGCATCAGGGAGTAAACAATACTACGATGGGCTGATAAAAGGTATCGTAGACAATTTTGACCATTATGATAGGTACCTCTATTATGAAAGCGGCTCAAACTCTTGGCCTAAATCTAACAGCTTACCTCCTTATACGAATCAAGTAAGTTCAACCTTAGAATCAAGAACTTGGTTTGAAAAACAGACTGAATTAGCATCTAATTTTGATATTACAAATTACGATGTACTTACTAACTCTATACCTACCTACCTAAGAGAAGATAAAACAAACGAACCTCTCTTAATGTTTGTACACATGCTTGCACAGCATTTCGATAACTTATGGATATACTTTAAAGCAGTTTCTAATAAGTACGATGCAGATAATAGATTAGACTTTGGTATATCTAAAGACTTAGTTAGGTCTGCTATAGAAAGTTTCGGTATTAATGTTTATAACGGTAATAAAAATTTAGAGAATTTATTTGCTTCTTTTAATGGAGAATCCTACACATCTGGAAATCCTAATGAAATTATCAACCACTACATGCAGATCACATCTGGAAGTGGATTGGAGCATCTACAGCCAATGCCTGCTGATAACTATCAAAAGGAGATATATAAAAGAATATACCACAACATACCTTTACTTACAAAAGCAAAAGGTACCAACAGAGGTTTAAGAGCACTTATTAACTGCTTTGGTATACCAGATAACTTACTTACTATTAAACAATTTGGCGGTACTGCTATTGATGGTAATAGGCATTTTTCTACTCAACAAGGCGTTACTAGTTCACTAGATAAGATCAGATTAGACAACTCAGGAAGTTTAGTTTCCGGTAGTACCTTATCTCTCTACAGTTCAGTTGTCGATAGAGTATATAAGTATTCTGACGATCAACATACAGTAGAGGTAGGCTTTGACATATCAGATACAACAAATGACCTTATCCAGGCTAGAGTTAGCGGTAGTTTTGATTACGATAACTATATTGGAGATCCTAGAGATGCTAAACAACCTAGCTATAATTCACTGGATGAATTAGCTGAAAAAATCTTTACAGACGAACAAGAAGGTAGTATATACAATTACTGGAATGGAATCCAAAAAGTATGGCAAGATGCCGATTGGGACTGGAATGCTACTCCTTTTGAAGCATTTAGACAGACAGGGGACTTTATAAGACTTATTAAATTCTTTGATAACTCTATATTCAAAGCAGTAAAAGATTTTATTCCTGCACGTTCTAATGTGAACACCGGAGTAATAATTAAACCTCACATGCTTAATAGAAGTAAAATTAAGCAAGTAGAAGTTAGTTACGAACATACTATACATACAGGAAGTATAAAAGTTGACCCTATCACAGGATCAAGTGCTGGTGCTTTTGATATGACACCTCTAACACCTTTCACAACTAATCACTTACAGAGTGTTATCTCTCCTTTAGGTTTAGTCCATAGAAATGTAACAGACGAATCTCCAAAGTATACAGGAGAGTTTAGCGGCTCTCTATTAGTTGCTTCAGATGGTGAATTAAATAAAGGTAACCCTTTTAAATCACAAGCACAACCTATTGCTCAATTTTCATTAAGAGCTTTTAACTTCTCATTACCAATACCTCTAGCTTGTGATGTCATACTTACCATAACTAAAGTAGGAGAGTTCTACAGGTTCACTCCTGTTGGACCTGGGTTAGTAGGAATTACATATCCAATAGCAGTAGGTAATAGTTCAACACCAATAAGTAGTTCAGTTGATTATGATCTGTACCAATTTATTACTGCTAATGCTACACCAACATACCCTTATTATTTTGAAGGATGGTTTGATGGATCACTAGAGACAGATACGTTAATTCAAACATCTTCTATTTTAACTATATATGAAGACACAAACACAGACATAGACCACTACTTTGCTCACTTTAGTACAGAAGCAGCAAACAGAATAGTATATTCCTTTACTACTAATTATCCAGATGGAACTGCAGATGGAACTATGAGAGAAGGAGTCTATGGATTATTTGATTCCGTTCAATTAAATTACCCAAGCACAATACCTGCTACTGGTAGCTTCCAACATACTCAAAACTGGAACCTATATAGTTCAATTGCAGCAGAAGCAGTAGACGGATATAACACTTATCCATTCTTAGGCTGGTATAACTCAGCTAACAACCTACTTACTACAAGTAGTATGATTACTATTACCTCCGGTTCATTTGGGGATACCACAGCATTCTATGCTAGATATACTCCTGCTAAACATTACTTTACGTTTAGAAACTGGTTTAGAGTAACTCATAATGGTAGTAAAATAACAGATGATGGAACTTATCAATTATTCCAAAAACGAAATAACGAGCAACTAATTACTCAGACAGCTGACAATGTAGTTAATAGCTACTTCTTAGCAGAAGAGTATAGAGCTTCTAACAACTACTATAAAGCTGCATACTATATAGATGTAGAGATAGATGGTACTTTAGGAACTGGTTATACATATAACTTTACGTTCCCTGAAAATACAAACCCTGATTACCACAGAGCAGTTAATTTTTATACTAACATACTAGATACATATTTATATGAAAGAAACCTAGATGGTTACCACCATAGTCCTAACACAGGGACTTTACCGGCGACTATCTAATAATAAGTCCGATTTAAACTGGGTGAATTGCTGGAAACTCTTTAGAGCTTTAACTACCAAAGCGTAACAATGTTAAAGATTAGACAATCAGCAGCCAAGCTACAAGCCATCTTGTAGAAGGTTCAGAGACTACTGGAGGGAAAATGGGTTCCCTTAATAACCAGAATTAGCGCCCAGCAGGAGTAATCCTGATGATATAGTCCGATCTTCATGGAGACATGAAGCTAACATAAATGGTGATATTGAAAACTGAAAACGGACCCTCACGGGAATGTTTGACGTGAGTAGGTGTATAAGGCTTCACGGTCTGGCGGATTAAATACCATTACAAACGAATAAAGTAAGATGACTGAATTAGAATTCAAGAACACTAATCCTACCTCGTACGACGAGGGTAATGCTAACCTGCTTTACAGCAGTAGTATAGGCACAGGTTCGTATGAACTGCCGGAAGGGAAGTATGGAGCTTCAGGAAGCTTTAGTTATGATAAAGTATTAAATAATGTACAAACAGGCGGCAATGGTAAGCAGTATTATTTAGCCGATGCATTATTTCCTCCTTATAGAGTTTTAGGGCTTACTATTCCTTTTAATAGCAGTAATAATGTTTCACTAGAACAAACATTATCTCAAGTAACAGGAATTAAACTAACAATGGGTAATTTACCTATCGAATTAGTAACAACAGAAATTTCTAAACAGGCAGGTTACTTTTTTATACGTACCGCCCCTACAAATGTATTTTCTCTACCAGTAGGACTTGATGATTCAGGAACTCCTTTAGATTTTAATGTAGAGTTTATATTTGCTCCATACTTAGCTGATAAGTTTAGTAATAGTGACTTCAACGCACTTATAGGAAATGCTAGTACCAACTCAACTAGTACTGTTGCCATGGTAGTTGATAGAGAAGGAGACCAACTTAGACCTACTAATTTAGGAGCAATCATCTCTCAAACAGCAACAAAAGCATCAGTTCAATACAGTAACTATACTACAACAGGTTGGACTAACGCCAGGTACCACGGTAGTATGTTAGATAGTGGTAGTATATTTGGTGACGATCCTGCATTAACCTTGAAAAGTTTTAAAGGCTCAGTACACCCGTTAGATTCAAACGCCACTACCTTATTAGCAGCAGTGGAACAAGAATCAGAAGATATTTATTTTAGTGTTGACAGAAAACCTACTGACTTTTTACAACCAGGAACACCTTTTGTATCTGCTAGCTCATTCCCTGACCCTGCCGATACAACATATAATACTAGAGGAAGTATACTCTATGAAGAAAGAGGAAATAGATTTGTAAGAATAGTTGATAAAAAAATAGTAGCACCCGATGCTGCTTTAGTTTATACAACTAATGAATTTGGAAATATAATTAAAGAAACTACATAAGCACCATAAAACATATATATTAGATATTTATATTAAACACAATAAAACAAAATGGGATATTTAGACAATTCGATCGTAACAGTGGATGCGATCTTAACCAAAAAAGGGAGAGAGCTGTTAGCTAGAGGAGACGGTTCTTTTAAAATCACTCAATTTGCATTAGCAGATGACGAGATCGATTACACCTTATACAATCCACAACATCCCTCTGGTTCCGCTCTCTACGGAGAAGCTATTGAGAATATGCCTCTATTAGAAGCATTTCCTGATGAGACTCAAATTATGAAGTACAAGCTTACAACGCTACCAAGAGGTACTTCTAAGCTACCTATCTTAGGATTAGGTTTTACCTCTATTAGTCTTAAACAAGGAGAATCATTAGCAATTACACCTCAAACTCTAAACTTTGGAGGAGCAACTTCAACGTTTGAAGCAGGAGGATATACTGCTACGATAGCAGATATTAGAGTCTTAAACACATTCTCAGGAGTAGGAGTTAACACTGAAGAAGCTGAAAAGCTAAATACTGTAACAACAATAGGTACCAACGTATCTAAAAACGTTATTGGAACTTCAGTTAACCTTACTGCAACAACAATTAATACCTTATTTGGGTCAAGAACACAGCTACAGACAACACTTACAGTTATAGGAAGAGACTCTGGAGCTAGATTAACTATACCTGTAACCATTACTAAATCTAATTAATTATGTCATTTAAAAGATTCGATCAAGAAGATGTAGTCGTTAGTGCTGAGTCAATTTCAACTCCAGTATGGTCAGGTAATAGAACTACCTTAAACGGATTCTATACTTCTTCAACTCAAGTAGGAGGAGCCTCTGGAGATTATTACTACAACATTTACCAAACTGGCTCTGCTCTAGAAGATGCCAGAGTACAATTCTCTCTAGCGTACGGTCATAAAAAAGGAAGCGGTAGTATATACTTTAACCCAACTGTACCAGGAAAGACCCCTTCTTCAACAGTATATGGTCAATACAGATCTCTTATACTAGGAGATGAGGATTCTGATTTTGTATTCGGAGGAGTAGCTTCTGAACATTTTTATGCACTATCAATTAATAGAGCTAGATTTAAAGAAAAACTATTACCCGGAACAATTTCTATAACTTTAGAACATTCAGCTAGTAACGGTAAATCGTACAGCAGAACTCTTACAGACGATAGTAAAGTAGCATCAACAGTTACATTTACTGACGCCGGTAGAGTCTACGAACTAGTATCAGGATCATTAGGAACTATTTATTCCGGTATAAACAATAACGGATATACTTCTAATCACGGATCATACGGTAAAATTCTTCCAGATATTGGAGTAATACTAATAAATGCAAACGCACTTAACTCTATGCCGATTAGTGGAGGAGTTAGATTTGAAGCAAATGAATTAGCTAACACAGTTACTTACTCAGGAAGTAAAAGTAACCTGCAACAAGGATTTGATCTCTTCGAAAGAGGAGGAGGATTTAGAGTTCAGTCAGAAGAGACTATTGCCTCTAACTTCGTATTTGTTAGAGCTAGAAACTCCGAATTCAATTACTCAAGTAACCCTTCTGTAATAACAGGTTCAGGTGAATTGAGACATGACGTCTTAATTAACTCTCCTCAATCGTATATTACATCGGTTGGACTATATAATGATAATAACGATCTGCTTGCAATTGCTAAACTATCTAGACCACTGTTGAAAGACTTTACTAAAGAAGCGTTAGTGAGAGTTAAGCTTGACTATTAATGAATGAGTACTTACAAGAAACTGAATCGCCAAGACGTATACGTTACTGATTATGCTGCACGTAAGCAGTGGGATGCTAGTGGCAGTTTGTTATCTTCGTATAATATTGAAACTTTAAGAGGTTTCTCTGGTTCAACACCCGGTTATGCTTACCCTTCTGATTTAAGAAATAACAGATATGAAAAGCTTACATACGATAGTATTAAGCACAACTTCTATGCTGACGGTATAGGCAACGGTTTATACAGCGGTTCAAGAGACTTATCTTTACAGACCACATTAACACTAAGCGGATCAAGAGATATAAAAACAGAAGTAGGAGTTATATCTATACCTAAAGGAGTATTTGGTACACATATAGTACCTAACACATTTGAGTTTAAGCCTAAGTTTGAAAAAGAAGTAGACGAGTATATACTTGACGGATACGCTATAGATAGAATATCAGGAGAAAATGCTTACATTCATAATAACGATTATTGGTATAAGTCGAATCCAATCGACCCTAATGACTATCTAATTAATGAAGAAACATTCGTTGATGAATCTGCAATTCAATACGCAGATATTAATCGTAGTCAACAAAGAATAGAAATAATAGACGACGGTAACGGATCACTGATATTCTCAGGATCTGAAACAGTCTTTACAAAGCCTAGACAGGTAGTAGGGGATATAATATACAATCAAGGCTTAGCAATAATTACAGATCCAGAAGTTGCAAGATACTTAAGTACTTATTCTAGACATATATTGCGATGGAAATCAAATCAACCTATTTATACATATAATGTACACTGTAAGGTTAGTGATAATGAATTAAATTACACATACAATACCTCAGCCCAAACAGGAACTGAAGGTACGGTTGCCTCTAATGTAAGTAGTAGCTTATTTACTCCTTATATTTCAACAGTTGGACTTTATAATGATGCTAATGAGTTGATCGCCGTGGCTAAAACTAACAGACCAATTCAAAAGACTCATAATACAGATATGACTTTTGTAGTAAAAATAGATATATAATGGCTATAACAATAAGAGCAAATAAAGGACAAGCATTGAGCTACGGTGAAATGGATATTAACTTCGGTTCATATTTCTATTCTAGCTCTCTACAAGGTTCTAACCTTCATCTACACTATACGAGCAGTTTAAATGTTCCAATTAATCAACCCACTCATGTAATACCATTAAGATCAGGACAGGTAGCTGGTACAGATTTTAACATTCAATATAATGAAGCTGGTAACTTAGAAGGCGCTAGTGATTTTAATTACAGCGGCTCTAAAGTTGGTATAAATAACTCAGTAAACGATTTAACATATAACTTAGAAGTATCAGGAAGTATTAGAGCATCAGGAGCTTTGCTTTCTAATTCAGATAAAAGGTTAAAAGAAAATATTTATACTATAGACAACGCTCTTTCTAGAGTCGGAAAACTAGAGGGGGTATACTTTAATTGGAATAATCAAGAAGAAAGACAAGTAGGAGTTATAGCACAAGAGGTACAAAAAGTTCTTCCGGAAGTTGTTTCTGAAGACAAAAATTCGTATCTTGCTGTAGACTACTCTAAGATTGTGCCTTTATTGATAGAGGCAATAAACGAACAAACTAATATAATCTTTGACTTAGAAGAGAGAATTAGTAAATTAGATAAATAAGATGGCTATTATATTAAGAGCAGACAAAGGAACACCGTTATCGCATACGGAGCTAGATAATAACTTTAGACAGTTATTCTATTCTGCTTCTTTTTCTGGTACTCAATTAAGTCTCTTCACCTCTGCTTCTTTAGATAATGAAGTAACAATACCTTTTAGTACCCCTTACGGTAAAGAGTATTACGTACAATATAAAGAAGGAAACGCAACAAGTGGATCTAATTCATCATTTAGCGGTTCAGCTAACTTTCTATATGATTATAGACAGCTACATTTAAAACATACAGGTTCCTTCTCTAATATAGGAGATGCAACAATAGATGGTAACTTAACAGTTACCGGTACAGTTACTGCTCAAGAAATGAGAACAGAGTTTAATAACTCTTCAGTAGTATTCGAATCAGGCTCTACTAAATTTGGAGACACAGCTGACGATACTCATTCATTTACTGGCAGTTTAGAATTACAAGGAAGCTTAACTAGCTCTGCAGATTTATATATTGCCGATTGGGGTAGTGTATCTGCATCATTAGCTTCTAATTTATATACAGAAAATGAAGCTTCAGCCTCTCAAGCAGCAGATCATACAGCTCTCTCTCAATCTTTAGCAGCAGATCTTACATCTACTAGCTCATCTTTAGCAACACGTATTCAATCAGGAAGCGATTCAGTACAGGCTACATACTTAAGAAATACTACAGATACTTTAGCAGGTGACTTAACAGTAACAGGTAGAATAAACGCAACAGAGATTAGCACTACCTATGTTACTTCTTCTATACTATATAACTCAGGCTCAAACATATTTGGAGACGCTGCAAGTGATATACACATCTTTACAGGTAGTCTTTTAACAGAACAATCTATATCAGGTTCTGATATTAGAATAGATGCTTGGGGAAGCGTATCTTCTTCTTTAGCTAGTATAAACACAACAGTAGGAGCTTTATCTACAGAGTATAGTGACCTGCAGAACATACCTAGTGTTATAGTTTCAGCCTCTAGCTTTACATCTTCCGGTCAAGGTTTAATTTCATTAAGTACAAATAATGATTTCAATTCTCCCGTATCTTTAGGAGTTAGAGCAACAGACTCTCCTACATTTGTAGATTTATCCCTTACAGATTTCTCTTCTGTATCTGCTTCATTAGCAGCATTAACTGCAGGTACGATTACAATTAGTAACGATGCAAATAATAGAGTACTAACAGGAGTAGGTAATTCAACTCTTAACGGAGAAGCAGAACTTACATTCGATGGAGCTACATTAACTGTATCAGGAACAGGTATAGGT
>Ga0115572_10001179_pt1 | contig 21503 bp, 10 predicted proteins | sample COGITO_mtgs_1206_FD_88681 | JGI IMG/M metagenome (GOLD analysis project Ga0115572, IMG submission 88681) | Pelagic marine microbial communities from North Sea - COGITO_mtgs_120607 | ecosystem: Environmental > Aquatic > Marine > Epipelagic | place: Germany:Helgoland, sampling site Kabeltonne... | reverse complement strand
TTCTTGGAGCTCTGCTGCAACCGGGTACCTGTCGACGCGGAGGGTACGGCGACTGCGTTGTACAGTGTACTCAGATCATTTGCATCTTGTCCCGAGGGGGTTCGGATCTTGGAGCAGGTTGAGGCTGTATTCAACGAGTACGTGCCCATCGACCCTTTTGCTCTGGGTGCAGCCGCAAAGGAGCCACCGCCGCCCACGCCCTACGACGACTTCCTGCCTCACATCCACGAGCAGATTATGGACTGGGATCCACCGGAGATCACTAATCAGGACCCAATGGCAACAACTGCAACTCCCATGGGGGCTCCTGGCGCGCGGAGGGGAGCTGACCCGTTTGCTTTGCACGGTGCCACAAAGCCTCCGGCGGTTTCACCGAAGCTCTGCATGTTCACACTCGATCAGGAGGGACTTCCTCAGGTCGCGCTCGCCCTCCTCGAACGCCTCGACCGCGATATGGCCCACGTCGGTCCCTCTCACCCCCTTCGTCAGAGGGTCCCGAAGCTACGCAAGGCTGCATTCACGGTGTTCAGCCTTGAGCGCCTCGGCGAGTCCGTCAATGCGAGGGCAACCTTCAGCACGGAGCTGAACAAGTCTGACGGTGGAACGGGAGGAAACGGAAGCGGGAAAAACGGGATCGGTTGGGCCAGAATAGGAAAATCAAAAACCACCTCGAAACAGCTTTACCGGGGTGACTGGAACACACGGCCGATTCACGATATGGAATTTCCACCTCTGGCTCGCCTTTTGATTGCCGTCTCTGAGGAACTGAACAGCAGTCTGGGACTCGAAGGTGAAAAGCGATTTTCATTGCGAGTCTTCGCGGAATACGGGAGTGTTCTCGGAATGAGCTTTCTGATGCTGATTTTCTGGTTGTTTTTCGGGTGAGAGCGAGCGCAGTGCTTGTAGAAGTAGAATTTTTAGTGGACTACATCAGTCTAAAACTATGCGCAACAACACAGAAATCAGGAGCGAGAATAGAATCGAGTGACGCAAACCACTGTCTTCACAAACACCGCATTGACCGAACTGGTAGCAAGCTTCGAAGCCCTGCTCAAGATCATAATAGCTGCACCAACCTCCGTCTCTCACAGCGAGTTGTCGGTCGGCGCATTCCTTGGCAGCTTCCTGCGCAACGATGGGATCTTTGTCCGATGTTTTGTATCGGTTGCAGTTGCAATAAGGGGTTTCCTGTATGTCCGGATCGTACGCACAAGTTCCGTTCCCGCTGCAATGCCGTTTCTGATTATCCCACGGACACATATGCTGGCATCGCTCACCGTACCAAAAATCTTCACAAACGCATTTGCCAATGTCGTCGCACTGACCATGTCCGGAACAAACTCGTCCTGTCATCACACCATCAGTATCTTCACGATACCGAGAGTCGGGAAATTTTCCGATGTTGTGTTCGTCGCGGACGGCGAGATAATCTTCTTCGGTCCCAACGGGACAAGAGTGCTCGCACTTGATACCCGCTGTGCCGAACGGACAAGCGCAAGTAGATAATTCACCGTCGTCAGCCTCTTGACATTCCCCTATTGATGAACATACTTTTCCTTCATCATCTGTAGGGCACTGGGATTGAGTAATCGCGAACATCGCCCCTCCCGCTGCAACAGTGACGAACTTATACTCAGTCGCGACGCCGAGCGCAAAGTGCATCGGCTGGTCCATTTTGTAGATAGATCCCTCCATCTTCAAGTACGGTTCGACGCATTCACATTTCGTGTTTGCCCCAAAATCAACACACTTCCCCCTGTTCACAGCATCGGTATCTCCTTGAGGCGCTACGTACTTGCAAGTTCCAGCGCCTGCACAGTTACATTCGCAATCCTGCTCCCAAAGGTACAGCGTAAGGTCTGGCGGGGGCGCTGGAGGAGCTTCTTCGCCCTCGGCCAGATTTGAAGTGTCCGGCTTAGGAGGTGCTGGAGGAGATTTCTGAGCTGAACAAGTTCCCATTGGGTCATCTCCTGTTGCATCATAATTGTGCGCACAGGCGCCGCAATCGCAAGTACCCAGTTGCCCCAATGAGTTCGTTCCCCAGATGTAAACGTTCCCGGCACTGGATCGTGCAATAGTTTGAAAGTTACCGGCCTCAAGGTGCGTGATTGTGGCGTCGCTTTCATACCTGATTTTCCCAGTTATCTGTTCTGTGTATTCAATCTCAACCGTCCCGTTTCCCATTGTCTCCTCTCTCGTTCGTTGGACGAAATAGTCCCAATGCTCGATGCGTGTTGGTTTATCAATCATTTCCGGCTGGTACCAGTCTTGCGTCTTGTGAAACCTATCGGGTTCGCGCTGAACGCTTTGATATCCGAGTCCGAGTTGGCCAAAGTAATTATCTCCCCACGCAAGTAACTCTCCGCTTTTTAGCAGCGCCATTGTGTGATGCGAACCGGCGCTTAGTCCGATAATCTCGGGAAATTCCTCCTCCTCTTCGTCGTCGACGCCACCTCCAATTCCGGTGGTTGCATTATTCGTATTTGCTCCGCCTGTGGATTGCCCTGGAGCAAGTGGAGGAGCTGGGAAAGCCGGAGGAGGCGGGGGAGGAGATGGCAAATTTGTCGTGATGAGCAGTGGCCCGATTCTCGAAGGTCGAACCTCGCGATTGAAATACTTCCCAGTCACATTATCGAACTTATTCGGCGTGAAAACGTCTGTGTTGTGTGCCATCCGATAATAATTCTGCGTCTTCCCGATTTGTCCGTGAAAATTATCTCCCCATCCGTACAGTTCGTTGTCCTCTGAAATTGCGACGGAATGACCTCCTTCCAAAACTTTTTCAGTTCCTCCCGCAACGTGGCCACCCGCGGCGATCAATTTCATAGGAGGCATGAATTCACCTTCCAGCGTTTGAATGATCTTCGTCGGCTTTTTCACCGAACCCAGACAAGGGTCAAAGTGCATTCCATCGGGATTTTGGCATCCGCCCAAGCCCAGCTGCCCTTCGTGGTTTGCACCCCAGGTGTACACTGCCCCGGTGAACGTGAGAGCAATGCTGTGACCAGCCGCGGCAGATACGTTGACCACGGACTCGCCTCCGACATCGATCGAGGTGGGAATGCTGGTGAAAGGCATGTCCTCAGCGCTCATGTCGACGCCGAGCTGCCCGAACTGGTTGCTGCCGAACGCGAAGACCCGTCCTCCGCTTACGAGCACCAACGTGTGCTCCAAACCCAGGGCGACGTCGATGACCTCCTGCTTCTGACCGTTACCCGTGAACAGCTCGAGCAACGTCGGGGTGTATCGAATGTCCGTATCCTCCACGCCCGTGGTCCCCATACCGAGCTGCCCCTGGTCGTTCCTTCCCCAGACGTACATGTCTCCCTCCTCCTGTCGCGCGAAGTCAACAACGGAGTCGTGTTAGTTCAGAAGCGAGCTTCAGCCGGTGCTTGTGACACTGGAAGATGGGTCCTCACCGTTATCGCCGCAGCGTGAAACTGCCCGGATACTATGCGCTGCAGGTTCGCCTGCACCTGCTCCATCGCCTCGTGCCCGAGAGTCGGGACGTACTGCGGCTCGCATTGATTCGGTTTTGGTTGGTTGCCCTGCGGAGTCATCGCGGCGTTCGTGAGCTGAATCCAGGGCAGAATCGCGGGTTCCTTGGATAGAAGGGCTGAATAAGGCACTCACCTGGCCTGGCATATGATCGATACCGAGCTGTCCGAACCGGTTCAGGCCCCACGCGTGCACACGCCTATACGCGTTCTGCGAGCGGAGAAGTGAAGAAGTGTCAGTGAGGACGGGCGACGAGACGATTGACGAGCGGTCTGGTACGTACCATCTGCGCGGACACCTGGACACTTAAGCATGTGAGCAGTGTGATGAGCGACAACCATCTATGAACCCACCGACGGCTGGCGTCGCCACCTCGGCGCGCCATCTCGGAATGGAGCAGAGAAGAATCTACGTTGTTTGAAATCGATTCGCACGAGATGGAGGAGAGTTTGATTTCGCACCATTTTTCGATGTCTTCGTTCACGTTTGTTCAGCAAACCTCACAAACCCATTCCATTCCCTCGTGCGAAGAGGTGAGAGGTGAGTGAGAGCCGGTCCGTGGATGGACCGAGGTATGCGTCCAAACTCGAGGGGTGCTTAGGGAGATGAGAAAGAGGCTGTACACCACGCTGCTCGCGCCGGTGCGCTCGCTCATGGAGGCGAACCGGTCTCCCTCCATGAGGGCGCTGGACCTCACGGGCAGCAGCGATCTGCTGTGCGTGAACATGGTTTGCGAGAAGGTTGGAGAACCGTGCGTGTGCAGGCTGAGCAGGGTTCTGGAGAGGAGCGGCCGCGAGTTGAGATCATTGGTTCTGGCCGGAAATAAGCTCACGCAGCTGCCGGCAAGCGTCTTCGAGCTGCAGCACCTGCAGGTCCTCGACCTCAGCGAAAACGAGCTGACGGAGATACCGGCGGATGTGATGAAACTGGAGAGCCTGAAGATCCTGGACGTGAGGAACAATCCGATATCGGGGATACCCAAGGACGTGGCGAAGCGGTTCTACGGTCTCGTCGAGATTCGATGGGACGGGAGCAACGGAAGATAGGATAGTTTAGATGGCGGACTCCTCGCCGCCGATAGCGCTGTGATTACAAAAACAACTCGAACAACTTGGTGGAATCTTAGAAGCCGACAGACTTCCACCCCTTCTTCTGCAGCGCCAACCTCAGGGTCTTGATTCGCTTGCGCTGCGTCTCCGCACTCTTGGGCGCATTGGCGCGGCCCGAGGTCCTATAATCCACCCGGGAGAGAGAAGAAGACCCCTCTGGCTCGGGAACAAAGAAAAACTCGACGTCGTCAACCAAGCCGAGCCTTGGGGACTTGTACTCCACGTAGAGGTAGTCGGACAACTTCGTCACGACGTTGGTCTCGTATCCGTCGCAGTCGGTGTTTTGTATCACGTCGACAAGCTCCTCCATGGCCTGCTCCGGCGTAGCCGGGTTCCTGATTCCGCGACCCTCCTGGGGGTTGTACGTCCAGGGGGGCACAAAGTGGCTATCGTCGTTAAGATCCTCCGCGGTGGACACGCAGTTGGGAACCGGAGGACAAAGACCGAGAGTGACGATGTCGCCGTACTGGTGCAGACCGAGCCCCTGAGGCCTTTCCTGCGACCCTTCAGAGCCGAGAACACCGTCGAAAAGCCCGCCCAACACGAGAGGCGTGAGGGTGCCATTCAGCATGAGCTGCCGCCTGCCACGAGAAGCCTTCTCGGGTTCGCCCGAAGGGGCCTCCGCGACGCAACGCATTGGCGTCGCTTTCCTAGCAGCGACGCGCTTAGCAGGGCATCGAAAACGAGTTGCGCCGAAGCTGGCGAGGGAAGTGCTGGCCATGGTTTGCGCGCGTCCTGGTGTGGATAAGAGGGAGAAATCTGAACTCTCTCGACCTTTTCGTGAGCTTTCCGCAAGGAAAAAACACAACGAACGCCGCCGAAGATGGAGAAGGCGGTCGTGCGCCTGTCGGGGTTGCAGCGATTCCCCGACAACATCAGGAACATATGCGTCCTCGCACATGTTGACCACGGCAAGACAACGCTTTCCGACGGCCTCATAGCGCACAATGGGTTCATCAGTCAGAAGCTCGCGGGGAAGTTGAGGTTCATGGATTTCCTGGACGACGAGCAGCGGCGGGGTATCACCATGAAGAGTGCGGCGATATCCCTGTTGTACACCCCGAAATGCGCGGTGAGTGGAGACGAGGCACAACCAGAGCCGTTGCTGATCAACCTCATCGACTCCCCCGGGCACGTCGACTTCTGCAGCGAGGTTTCCACCGCCGCTCGCCTCAGCGACGGAGGGCTCGTGGTGGTGGACGTGGTGGAGGGCATCTGCGTGCAGACCCACGCAGTGCTGAGGCAGGCTTGGGAGGAACGACTGCAGGTGTGCCTCGTGTTCAACAAGCTCGATAGGCTCATCGTGGAGATGGGATACACGCCCCTAGAGGCATACGAGCGCATGAGGAACCTGCTCAATGAGATTAACGGCGTGATGAGCGCGTTCGTCTCGGAGAAGTTCATCTCACAGGCGGACACTCTGCTGGCGACGTCTGCTGAAGGAGTACTCGCGGAGATGAACCTGAACGATGACGACGATGACGATGATATCGAATCGGACATCGTCACCGACGCCGAACACTCCACCGAAATCTTCAGCGTGGAGCGGGGGAACGTCGTGTTTGCGTGCGCCGCCGATGGTTGGGCGTTTAGGACGGACCACTTCGCCGAGATGTACGCCTCGAAGCTGGGGTGCTCGTCCAAAGCGCTCCGACGCGGGCTGTGGGGAGACTGGTTCTACCATCCTAAGTCGAAAAAAATCGTTGGCAGGAAAACAGCCGCGGGAAAGCTCAAACCCCTGTTCGTGCAGTGCGTGCTCGATCCCATCTGGAAGCTTTACCACGCCGCCGAGGCAGAGAAGCACGGGTATCCGCCGGAGGGAAAGGACCTGGCCACCATGGCGGCGTCGCTCAAGGTGGACGTTTTAGAAAAGGATCTGAAGAGCGCGGACAGGAAATCCGCGTTAGACGCCATCATGAAAGCTTGGCTGCCTCTGTCACCCGCCGTCCTCGAGATGGTGGCGCACTGCCTGCCTTCCCCAACCGGGTCCTCGACGCGCAGAGTGCACAGGCTGATGCCGGCACCGACGCTGAAGCAGGTGCTGGCGGCGGACGATGCAGCCGCGCTGGCTGCATCGCGCAAGGCTGTTTCGAAGTGCAGCACGTCTGAAGGGTCCGTCATGACCGCTTTCATCAGCAAGATGCTCGCGGTGCCAGCGTCGGCGGTGCATGGAAAGTCGACGGAGGGCGCATCCTCCGTGTTTCTCGGTTTCGGCCGCGTTTACTCCGGCACGCTCAGGGAAGGGGACACCGTGCACGTCATCGGCGGTACATACGACCCAAGCAAACCCGCAGACAGCTCTTGCGAGAAGGTTGTCGTTGAGGAACTTTACCTGATGATGGGCCAGGGAATGTTCAGGGTCAAGGAGGTGCCGGCGGGAAATATCCTCGCCGTTGGAGGATTGGACAGGAACGTGCTCAAGAGCGCGACGCTGTCCAGTAGCAGGATGTGCGCGCCGTTTGGAAATATGATGTTCCAGGTTGCGCCGATCGTGAAGGTTGCCGTGGAACCGGAGAGCGTCGCAGACATGCCTGCGCTCGTCGAGGGTCTCCGCCTGCTGAACCGCTCTGACGCTTTCGTAGAGGTTGGCCTGATGGAGACCGGGGAGCACGTCATCGCGGCTGCAGGTGAGGTACACTTGGAACGGTGCATCGCCGATCTCCGAGAGAGATTTGCCAAAATCGATTTGAAGGTATCGCCTCCTCTCGTATCCTTCAGGGAGGGTGTCTCAACGACAGGTTCGGCGGAAGTGACCACATCAAACGGGCTGCTCGCCATCAAGGCCACCGCCGCACCCTTACCGTCATTCTTCCCTCGTGTCATCGAGGATTCTGCGGATAGTCTGAAGCAAGTCCTGTTGTCTGCACATCAAAAGGCGGGAGATGCTGCGGACACGCTCGTCCCGGAGATAATGGGCAAGTTGAACACGGCAAGAGAGGCCATCGCAATCGACGGCGACGGCTCGGAAGACACAATCGAGAAGACACTATCAGCCGCTTGGTCGCTCGGGCCGAAGCACGTCGGACCAAACATGATGAGTGTCGGTAAGATGCTTGATTGTGAGCGAGGTCAGGTCATCGCACCGCTTGGTAATCCATCAGTTGGGGAGCATTTCAAGCTGCCCGTGAAGACTGGCGAGAATAAGGCAAACAGCTCGAACGGAATTGTCAATTTCTCTGATGCCAACGTGGTGAAGACGATCGAGGGGAACGCTCTCACGGGATTCCAGATGGCATGCGAGAGAGGCCCGCTTTGCGAAGAACCCCTCTTTGGAGTGACGGTTCAGCTCGAGGTGTACTCGAAGGTTGACGCGGAGGCTGGTGACGATGCCGAGGACGATTTTGGCGAGGCACAGTACGGACCATTTTCTGGTCAGGTGGCAAGTGCCGCGAGGGAAGCTATTCGCAGGGCTGTGCTCAAGGCCGGTCCTAGGTTGGTGGAGGCTATGTACCTCTCGGTCATTAGCACGACTTCGGAGGCACTTGGCGGCACCTATTCTGTCCTGGGACGCAGACGGGCCAAGGTACTTTCGGAGGGCATTCGAGAGGGGACTGGCGTTTTCATCATCCACAGCTACCTCCCTGTAGCAGAATCGTTCGGTTTCGCGGACGAGCTCCGCCAGTGCACATCCGGTGCTTCTAATGCGCAACTCATGCTCAGTCACTGGGAGCACCTGGACATCGACCCATTCTTCAAGCCTAAAACCGAGGAGGAGCGCGAGGAGTTCGGGGAAGACGGTTACGTTGGACCGAACATGGCGCGTCAGCTGGTGGATGCGACGAGACGCAGAAAAGGACTGAAGGTCGAAGAGACTATCGTTAAGGATGCCACAAAGCAGCGCACGCTTTCAAGGAAGGCGTGATAGGACTAGCCTAGAGATGTATGAACCAAGAGGTGAGCGTCAGACATCAGACGAAGAAGTTGTCCGAGTAGTTGTACTTTGCCTTCTTGCCCAGAGCGACGAATCCCGCCATGGCCTCTTCCTTCGACTTTCCCTTCCAGGCCATATGACCGTGCCAATTCGCTTTGCCGAGGTAATCGACCGCGCCGAGGTCGTTCCACTGCGGTTCTTCCTCGGTGCAGTCGCCGTTCTCGATTTGCATCTTCGCGCCGGCAATCTCGTAGTAGGTCTCAGACCTGACGGCAACGCCGCCGGGCTTCTTGAAGATCCTCCACTTCCTGTTCATGCGTTCGTGCTGGTCGATGGCGCCTTGATACTCCTTCTCGGTGGCCGCCGGATCCTTGTAAAAGTTGAGTTCGTCATCGATTGCCTGGGAATATAGGCAGGCGGTCAGATTGAGTCATCCTGTCAAGAAGAGCGCATCTGCAGTTCTGCGAACCACTCACCTTCTGCTCTTGCTTGGCCTTCTGCTCCTCTGGAGGCAACAGCGTCTCCCTTCGGAACTTGTCCTTGAACTTGGAAAACGCGTTGACGCCGTAAACGTTGAAGAAATCGGAGAGATTGGCGCGTTGGGACGTCGGTTTGGTTGGGGCATGCGGTCCTGGCCTCTCGAATCCGTACAGCAGGGCCATCGCGGCCACGTCCTCGAGGGTGACGTCGAGTCGCTGACCGGATGATCCGAAATCGATGGTGGTCATGTTGTAGTGTGTATGAATTTGGCTTTGCGACCTCTTGGCGAGGATCGTGCGGATGATGTCGACCGCGGGGGGTTGTGGGTGACGCCGGGGAGGCGAGCGCTTCCCAAGACAAACGCCGTTTCGGCTTCGTCGAAACGCATGAGGCAAAAATGGAATTTGTTCGATTTGTGACCGTTGGAGCCCCAAAAATGAAATCTGGGACCTTCCCGAGGAAATGCCCCGAGCGCCCCGTCACACAGCACTGAGCAGGGCTGCCGGGTTGAGGCGTGCGACCCGCCCTGCCGCATGTATCAAGAGGCGGACGCCGTATCGGTGACGTCCTCTCAGGCGTACGGGCAATCCCCAGGCCCCCAGGGGAGGTCCCGGTCAAGAACTCAGGTACGCCCACTTTTTCGTTGCATCCGAAAATCTCTTCGGCCCCCCCGCCCGAAGGACGCGCGTCCATCGCGTCGCAACCCCACCCGTGCTCACTCGCGCCCTCCCCTCATTCCAACAGGCCGTCATGAGCGCCACGATGGACGAGGACCGATACCTGAACCTTCAAAACGAGAATCGGAGGCTCAAGAAAGAGCTCGATGCGAGGGAGAACAAGCACAAGCAGACCCTCGCGCGATTGGCCAGGGCGGAGGAGGCTGCGAAGCGTGCGACGCTTGCGTCCTCCTCCAAACTTGGCGGCAGTGCTGGAGGTAAGATGACCGCACCCACCGCGGCTCGTCTATTCGCGGCGGAGCAGCGCGCGGCCGAGCTCGAGGAGGAGTCCAGGGAGCTGACGCGCAAGCTGCAGAAGGAGCACGAGAAGACGGTGCACTTCAAGAACCTGTGCAAGGAGTACAAGGTGAAGCTGGATGATGCCCTCAAGATGGCGCGAGGCATCAAGCCCGGAAAGAAGACGGCCGCGGATATCAGCAACGTCAGGCTGCCCAAACCGCCCGGCATGGACACCAGCACCCGACACAGCGATTCCATGGCGGAGCAGCTGCGACAGGAGCGCGTGCGAGCCTCGACGCTCACGTCGGAGGTTGAGTCCCTCAGGCGCCAGCTCAGGCAAATGGAGCTTAAGAAGGGCTCCGCGCCCGCCGCCGCGCCGGCGACGAAGGTTACGGGCGACACTTGGGTTCTCGAGCACTTCGTCGAGGAACGCAGGAACTACCTCCTAGATCGCGCGACGTCCAAGGTTTACACCAAGCCGCTGACGCCCGACGAGTGGCCAGAGCCCGTGGGACGCATGTCCGGCGGTCGTATCGTGAGGCCCACGAGCAAGGATGACGTGTTTGTGGCCCTTGACGCCTACCTCAAGCGCGAGCAGATCCACCTGAAGGAGGCCTTCGATAAGTTCGACGCGGACAAGAGCGAATCACTCACCACCGCCGAGCTCGGCAAGTTCCTCGAGGCTGTCATGCCTGGCGTGAAGCCCGCGCAGCAGAAGTACTTCCGCGCCATGGTGGACATCAACTCGGACGGGAAGGTGACATACCAGGAGCTGGTAGACGCGATGAAGAACTGCGTCGTGATTGGCGAGAAGACGTCCGACAGCGCCTCGAGCGAGATGCGCCCGGTGCTCAAGAAGCTCAGGTCGTACATCAAGGCGAAGCTCTCCACTCTCTCGACTGTGTTCAACCAGTTTGACAAGGACGGGAGCGGCACACTGGAGCCCCGCGAACTCGGCGACATGTTCACCAAGCTCGATCCCAACATCACGGAGGACGAGAAGCGCCACCTTCTCTCTCACATGGCGAGGCTTGACCTCGATGGCGACGGTAGGGTGACCCTCCTCGACCTCAAGAAGGCTCTTCGCGGGCTCGACATGACCATCGAGTCCTCAGAGGTGCCCGCAATCACGGAGATGTCCAGGCCCGTTGCTACCCCGCAGCAGGTCATGCAGGTGGGAGCCGGGACCCTCGTTCTCAAGGAACAGTTTATCCAGGGCCAGATGTTCCTGGTGGACTCCACCAACAGCTTCGTGTACAACACGCTCACGTCCCCAACCGACTGGCTCAAGCCCGTCGGCAAAATCTCCGGCGGTGTCATCAACCGCCCACCCACGTCGGCGGACCTTGTCGCCTCCCTCGACGCCACGCTCAAGAAGCAGCAGGCTCGTCTCAAGGATGTCTTCGACTCCTTCGATACCGGGAAGAAGGGCACGCTCCAGAGCAAGGACCTCTCGGCCATGCTCAAAAAGCTCATGCCCGGCTCGTCTGACGCCGACCTCGCGTTTTTTCAGCTTTTGCTCGACACCGCGGGTGTCGGTAAGATCTCCTACCAGGAGCTGGTGACGTGCATCAAGGACGTCATCGCCGCGTCGCAAGCGTCTTCCGAGCGTGGAAACATGGACGCCGAGCGCGTGCTGCAGCAGTTCAAGGTTCTGGCTCGCGATAAGAGCCTCTTTGGCAGCGGCAGGATGTCCTACGCCAAGGTTCTCGAAGTTTTCCGCAAGAGTGTCGGCAGCGGTGCGCAGGAGAGCCGCATGGTGGCTTCGTTCGTGCGTCAGCTCGATCTCGGCAACACCGGCAAGGTTGGCTACGACGAGATCGCCCACGCCCTTCGCGTGCTCGAGACCAGAGTCCTGACTAGCGACGGCACCACCCCCAGCTCGGGCGTGCCCCAGCCAAGGCAAGGTGGTCCATCTGACTGGTACCTTGAGGACATCACCCTCGATGGAGCGCACTACCTCGTGGACCGTCATACCATGCGTGTGTACACTCCTCCCGCAGGAGCCGGCCAGTGGCCCGAGCTCGCGGGCAGGTTCATGGGTGGCAGGCTCGTGCCATTCGAGCGTAACCGTGAGCAGCGCTTCGTCGCTGGTCTCGACAAGTACCTCAAGGATCAGCACGCTCGCCTCAAGGACGTCTTTGACACTTTCGACCGCGAACGTACTGGTGCGCTTACCCGATCGGACGTTTCGGTCATGATCCGCGCGCTCCTTCCCGACGCCACCGCGGGAGACGTGCAGTACATCCGCACGCTCCTCGACATCGACAGCGACGGCGAGGTGAGCTTCACGGAGTTTGTCAACGGGGTCAAGGATGCCATCGCTGCGAGCAACAACACCCACAACAAGTCATCTCCGGAGCTCAGTGCCGTGCTTAAGATCCTGACGGACTACGTGAGCTCGCGCGGCATCAGCCTCGCGCAGGCCTTCGACGAGTTTGACTCTGCACACACCGGATTCCTCACCCACAACGGACTGATCATGATGCTTAGGAAGCTCATTCCCAACCTGTCCAACGCCGAGCTCAAGCACATGGCGCACCATCTTAGGGAGATGGACGCGGACGGAGACGGCCGCGTCACCCTCGCTGAGGTGTACCAGGCTCTCCGCATGTCCGAGGTTAAGCGCGTTGTCGCTGATCCCTCACGGCTGCAAATCGCCGCAGCCCCCGCCGCGGCTAACACAGCGGAGATGGCCAACCTTCGCGAGCAGGCGGGTGAGGTCGCGTACCTCCGGAAGCAGCTAAGCGACACGAAAGCTCTCGTCACTGCGCTCGAGATTGACCTCAAGCGCGAGAAGGAGACAGCCATAGTTCCCAAGTATCCTCGCAACGACGATGTCTCCACCTCCTTCAGCGCCGGCGAGCTTCAGGCTGAGATCAAATCGGCCTGGGAGCGCGCGGGTGTCCTCCAGAAGAGGTACCAGGAGGCGCAACAGGCGCTCGGCACGATGAAGGCGAACCACACTAAGGTGTTGCAGCAGCTCGACGAGACCCACAAGAGGTTGAACGCCGAGCGCAGGGAGAACCTCAACCTCGCATCGGAGGAGAAGCGCCTCGCCATGGAGCTTGAGGCTGCGCGCGAGCTGGAGCCCCTCCTCGAGCAGGCCAGGCACGAACGCCTTGCGCTCGAGAAGGAGAACCACCAGCTCCTAGCTGCGGCTATGAACGCCCCGTCCGAGGCTCAGTCGGAGGTTCGCAGGCTTCGATCCATCATGGTTGAGGCGCAGCGCGAGCGCGCGGCGGCTGAGCTCAGGGAGGCTGAGCTCAAGAGGACTCTCAACGAGATTGGCGGCGGCGGTGTCGAGGACTACAAGAGCACGCGGTCGGAGCGCGATCGTCTCCGTGTGGACATGTCCAGGATGGAGGTTGAGCTCGAGGCGGCGCACGATAAGATCAAGGTGTTCATGGAGATGGGAGGCGCCTCGCACAAGGAGGGTAAGGGTTCCAAGGGTGGCAGCAAGGCTCTTATTGTGCACCAAGACGACGATATGGACGAGGGTACCCTGCGCGCCGAGCTGAGGGGGCTGCGTGAGACCTACGCCGACCAGGTTGAGGAGCTCAAGAAGGCGCAGAAGCTGCTCAAGCTCGAGGAGCACCAGGGCACTGACCTCAGGGCGGCACTCGTGGAGGAAAAGACCCGCGCCGATAAGATCAACGAGGATCTTTACAGGAAGGTGCAGGCGCACGAGAACGAGTTGGACCGCAGGCAGAAGAAGATCCAGAAGTTAGAGGCCCAGCTCCGCAGGTTGCTCAGCGGTGGATCCATCGAACACATCGATGAAGGCCCAAAGACTGTGCGATCCAGCATGAGCGGTTCCATGCAGCTCGCCAGCAAGGCTGAGGAGTCCGACACTTCGGATCTCGGTGCCGGCGAGAACATCTTTGAGCTTCGTCTGCTCGGCGTCGAGATTGACCGGGCCGTCATCGGGGAGCCCAACCCGGCGACGTTCATGACCGTGGACTTCTTCGAGCACGAGACCCAGGCGACGGCGGTTGTCACTGGCACGGAGGTTGAGATTGAACAGACGCTGCAGTACATCGTCAAGGTTGATGATTTCTTCCTCGAGTACCTCGACACCAAGCGCCTCCCGGTGGAGCTCAACAAGTCCCTCGGGCTTGATTTTGCCACCATCGGTGTCGCGCACATCCAGCTCGCCAAGGTGCTTGACGACATGCAGCTTGGACACACCGCCAAGGATCCGTCGGTGCACTTCTGCGACGTCGTGGGCCGCAACGGGGATATCATCGCCCGAGTCAGGTACTCCGCGTTCCTGCGCAAGAGCGTCATGCCCCAGCTGCGCGCGTACAAGGCCAAGCCTGGGGCTGTCGGTGCCAGGGCCAGGCTTCCTCCCGGTACCGATCCCAACGACCCGCTGGCATCCGCCTACACCTCCGCGTACGAGGCTGCCGCGTCTGCAAACTTTGTCCCCACCGCGATCAAGGTTGACATCTCATGCTGCCGTGATCTGGTTCCCCGCGTGGGTGAGACTTCGGACATGGTACCGTACTGCAGCTACCAGTTCCCGGGCCTGCCCAGCCACGACACTACGTACGGTCGCGGTCCCAACCCCGACTTTGAGGACTCGCACGACATGCCCCTCGAGCGAACGAAGGAGGTTGAGGCCCGACTGGAGAACGCGTCGATGGAGGTGGTTGCCTTTGACGACGCGGACACCGACCTCGAGGGAGCTGGCGTCATCGGCATCGCGCGGATCGACCTCGAGCCGCTTTCCAAGGGTCTCCCCGTGCAGGGTGCCTTCCCGCTCTTCTCGCAGTCGCGCGAGAAGATGGGAACCGTCTACGTGAGCCTCTCCTGGAAGGAGGTTCTCCAGGACGCGTCCAGGAGTGCAAAATCAGCCGCGGTGCCAACGGCGAGCGACGCCGCGCGCGTGTCTGCCCCTCCGCGGGCTCCCCGTCGCAGTGCCGGCATTGAGGATGACAACCTTTCCAAGGCTCTTCCCACGTCCCCCATGAGCACCGCGCTGACGAGGCAGGGAGGGCCCGTGACTGAGTCGGTGATGACATCCGCGTCGGCGGCGGATAAGGTGACGGTGTCCATCGGTCAGCTCGAGCTGGGTAACACCCTCTACCACGACCACAAGATCAGGCAGATGTTTATGCTCTTCGAGTTCATGTCCAGGTTCCACCGGGACGACGATCAGCAGACCATGCGCGTGAAGAAGCAGAGCAGCCTGGTGGATTTTGGCTACACCCGCGCGTTCCCGGTGAAGGAGTACGGGCTGCGCAAGGCTCTCGCGGCTGCGCTCCGGGGAGGCAGTTCGGAGGAGGCGATCATTCCGTTCTGTCTGGTGTCCGACGATAACGGGATCGATTTCGAGGACGTTGGGTTCTTTGAGCTGAAGCTCTCGGATATCTACGAGAAGGGTGACATTTTGGACAGACGCGTGCAGGTGTTGGACAAGAACGACGCGGTTATTGGGCACGTGACTGTCTCAATTTCTGGACAATCTGCATTACAGTCCATCATGGCAGACCCGTAGTCGAACTATTTAGGCTTGTACATTTATTTATGGATGAACCAACACGTTTCATTGCAAATCTGAAAGAATGATAGAGCCCACACTCTCATGCTTCCCCGAGGGTGACTTTGGCCATCTTCTTGGCAGCCCGATCGCCCTTTGACGATTTCGACTTGGACTCCTTCTTGTCCTTGGCCTTCTTCTCCGATTTCCCCTTCTTCTCTTTCTTTCCTTCCTCCTCCTCCTTGGGAGCCTTCTTCTCCTTCTTATCCGCCTTCTTCGATTCCTTCTTGTCCTTGGAATCTTTCTTCCCATCCTTCTTGGAAGCCTTCTTTTTCTTCTTGTCCCTGCCGCGATGGGCCCCGATGGCGAACGCATTCGTGGGCTGACCGCCCTCGTTGGCGTAAGGATCGAAGGTGGGGTACGCCTCCACGGAGGGCATTTCCTCGCCGCGTCCCAGGGGTTTGAGCGGGTCGTAGGTACCCAGGCCCGCGTGAAGCTCGGCGGCGTCGATCTTGGACTTGAACTTGTTGGCCCCGCCCTTGGTTTTGGGCGCGTACTCGTCCTCCGAGGAATCGTCCTCGCCCTTGATGGTGGGGCGCGCCATCTTGCCCCCGGCCATGCTCTGCTGCATGTAAAGCGGGAGTTCCGGCTCCGGCTCCGGCTCCGGAAGCGCCTCCAACTCTCCCTTCTTTTTCTTCTTGGATTTCTTCTTCTCCTTCTCTTCGGGAACCTCGCCCCCGAGGTAGTACTGGCCCATCTTCTCGCGGTGCCGCTGCAGCATCTCGCGCGCCTCCGCCTCCTCTCTCGCGATCTGCTCCTTGCTCTTCTTCTGCGTGAACAGCTCCGTGACGGACCTGTCCTCCTTCTTCCCCTTCTTTTTCTTCGACTTGCGATCGGGCGCCTCGTCGTCGCTCGCCTCGTCGTCGCTGCTGAGCAAGAGGCCGTCCCAATCCTTGGACAGGGGCGCCGTGAGGAGCAGCTCGGGATCCGGCTCCACCTTGCGCTGCGCCTTGAGGGAGACGGGCTGGATCTCCTCGGAAAGTACCACCGCGAAAGCCTCCATGAGAGCCACGCCCTCGCCTGGAGTCTCCGCCTCCGCCGCAAACATCATGTCGAGGATGGTCTTGAGCTGGCACCCGCGCTCGCGAACTTCCAGGTGCAGGCTCTTGCAGAACGGCGTGATGTTCGTCGTGATGGTCTCACCGAGCCGCGTGAGGTAGGGGCTCATGGGCACCAGCGACGACTTGGGCATCTCCGGGTCGACGTACATGCCCTCGAGCTGCTCGTGCGCGGCGAGGACGGGCGAGGGCATCTCCGGCGCGGGCCTGACCGATCCCGCGTGCATCGACACCGCGGACGCGTAGATCTTGAGCAGGCTCTGCACGTACACCGCCTGCACGTGCGCGGGGAGGTTGCCCACGTTGGAGTGGGAGAGAGCGGCGATGACCGCCTCGTGGTCGGTGACGAACTGCGCGTACTCGCCGACGATCCACGCAATGGCCTTGAGAGCCTCGGGCACGGTGGCGTTGCTCTCGCTCCTCTCCAGCAGGGTGGGGTCCAGGAGCAGGGGCTTCAGAATGGCCACCGCGGACTCCCTCACGACCTCAACCCTGAGGCAGATGTCCACGAGCTGGTCGCCCACCATCCCGCCGTGCGACGACGACGGCACGCGCACGAGATCGGCAAGCACCGTGAGGTACCACACAAAGTCGGTGACGAGCGCGTACCTGTCGTTCATGCAGATGTGGATCACGCTCCACACCAGCTCGTCCCTAAACCTCTGTTCCGACTTGCCCATGGCGCCCATGAGGAGCGCGGTGGTGTCCATGAGCGTCTTCTTGGTCACGAGCCCTCGCACAATCTTGAGCGCGCAGTACTGGATGTTGGAGTCCTCGTGCTCGATGCACCCGAAGATATTCCCCTTGTGCTCCGCCACGATCCTCGGGTGGGACTCGAGGAGGAAGGTGAGCGCGTAGAGGGCGAGGAACTTGATGTTTGGGTCCGTGTCGTCGAGCATGTCCTTCAGCTTGTCAACCGCCTGCCGCACAATCTTCTCCTGGCTTGTCATCCCCGCCACGATCGTGCGAATGCACTCGTACAGCAAGGACTTGGCGCTCGTCGTCTCCAGGATCTCCCCGAGGGGACCCACGAGCTTCTTCGCCAGCCTGGGCTCCAGGGGGGTCAGCACGCCAAACACCTTGACGAGCTTGATCGTCATCCAGTTGCTGGAGGACGTGGTGAGGAGCTTGTAAAACTTGGGCGCGAGGGGCAGGTAGGTCTTCGGGTTGTGCATCGCCAGCTAGCTCAGCACCGTCACCGCCGCCTGGACCACGCCCTGGTCGTCGTCTTCTAGGCACTCGGTGAGCCTGGCGAAGGACGGCCGCAGCGCCTCGGGGTACCTCAGGAAGCATTTGTAGAGGCACAGGCACGCGCGGCGCCTCAGGTCCGGCTTGTGGTTGTTCAGGAGGGAGTACACGTCCGCCACGAGGGTCTGAGACAGCTCGGGGGTGACGATGTTACCCAGGCACGCGATCGCAAGCGCAGCCTCGGCCGGGTTGGGCGACGCGAGGTCCTTCTTCAGCAGGTTAGGGATGAGGAGCACGACGTCCGTGTCGTCGCCGAACGATTGCGTCGCGGCGAGGTAGCCGACGCGCTTGTACTTGACGTTATCGGTGCTCATGAGCTCAACGACGTGAAACGACGCCCAGTTCATGTTGTATCCGAGCGAGTGAAGGTAGGTTGCCTTCTCGATGGCCACAGCCTTGGTGCGAATGTCGGAGCTCACCACCTGCGGAGGTTGTGAAACGTTAGAAAAGGAATTGTTGAGTGAATTGCGCGGGAATCGCGGGCGAAGAGGGCGGGGAAGCAGCCTGGCGCCGTCGCCGGGTGGCGATCTCACCTCAGCGCGGATGTCCTGAAGGCATTTGTTCATGTAATCCTTCTGCTTGTCCTTCGCGGCGCGGATCCCGGTAATCATATCCCGAAGATTCTTCTGAAACAGCTTGACGTTGTTCGCGGCCGTGTACACTCCCTTCGCCCCTTCCGCGGCCGACGAGCCGATGGACGAGAAGGACGGCATGTCCTTCATACTGGGCAGATCAGGCAAGCTCATCTTGCTCATCCCGCCCGCGCGTACGCTTCCCGCTGCTCCGCGCGAGTGGTGAACCCGACAGACCCGATCTCAATGAGGAGGAAAAGCCGCGGCTTGACTGTTCGTTCAACACCCGCGTGTTGTTTTGATCATAAAAAAATGCTTCTTCTGACTAGCGCCCATACGTAACCTGGAATTTCGGCCCATGTTTTGGTCCACTCACGAAAAGCTGCCCTCCAAAACGAAGAACTCTTTTTGTCTTGTCTCAGCCGCCGACACAAATCCCTCGCCTCCGAGGCCTTGTGTGGATCGGAGAACATCGGCTGACGCGCCGGGATGGGTATCCTCGACGCGGAACAACCCGATAATAGCGCAAGTGTCGTGCTCGGTCGCCATGGTGGCAACACACCCGTGATGGGAGCGTGCGCCGGCGCCCGGGGAACGGCGGTGGCCACGGTGCAGGGCGACGGCGTGGTTGTTTACGACTGCGACACCCAGTCCAAGACGAGGTCGTGGGCGGTGGGCCGGGGTCACACGTTCGCTGTGCCCGCGGTGTACGATCCGGGGTGCGGGCGATACTTCGCCGCGATCCTCCCGCCGGGCGAGACGGAGCCCGCGCTGGTGACCTGGACCGACGCCGATCCCCTCGCGTCCCTCGATGCGGCGGTGGACTCGGGCTCCACCAGGCTGCCCGACGGGATCGCCGCCTTGGTCGCGGTGGGTGGAGGAGACGGTGGGGGGGGCGTGCTCGTCGTGGGCGCGAACGGCGCCGCGCGCTGGTTCGGCGCGGACGCCAGGAAGCTCGCGGCGTCCGCGCAGCCCGGGGAGGGCACGGAGGATGGGAAGAAAAAGACCGCCGCGGCGAAGAGAGTCGTGGAGACGTGCGCCGAGGCGAACGACGGCGGTGGCGTCGTCGTCATCACCGCGGACAGATTGAACGCCGAGTACCGCACCGTCACCATGTTCAAGGTCGCGGGAGGCGAGCACAGCGGCAGGAGCGTCGAGACCAAGTGGGAGATTGAGGTGACCCCGCCGGAGGGTGCGTCCAGAGCCGTCGCCGTCGCGGGAGGGGACGACGACCTGTGCATCATGTGGTCGAACGGCGTGTGGCGCGCGTACAGCGACAATAAGAAAAAGATGAAGGAGCTGGTCACCACCGGGGGTGCGAACGAGACCGGCGGCGGCGGCAAGAAGGCTGGAGGAAAGCGAGGCAAGGCGGCGGGTGCGGCTGACGCTAACGGTGTCCTACCCTCGGCTTCCATCGCGTCCCTCGGGGGTGGATTCTACGCCGTGGCGCAGGTGGGTCCGGGATGTGGGGGCGGTGCGCGCATCGCGGTGTGCGACTCCAAGTACGGCGCTGTTCACTCGTGCACCGAGACGCACCCTGGATCCGGCGGCGGCGGGGAGGACGGCGTGAGGATCGCACCCTTGCCAGACGAGGATGGGGACTGCCGACTGGTGGTGTCCGTCGCTGGGGAGGTTGTCATCACCGAGGTTCCCGCCACCGGTCCACTCACCCTACTCTCTGTGCTGGGCAGGTTGAACCTGGCGGCAGGTCCCGACGGTCCCGCGGGTCCGGCCATAAAGGTTCTCGGCGTTGCAAACGTGCGGGAGATGGCCAAGCCCGATCAGTACTCCATTTACACGCCAAAGTTCCCCGAGCCGACGCCCCGACCAACAGACCCGCTCGCTGAGCCCCTCGAGCCGATCATCGACCGTGGGGATCCGAGTGGTGAGAACGGGTGGTGGTGTCCCGACCCAGCCGCCGAGAAAATGGCGAAGGACATGGTGGACAAGTTTGACGGCGACGCGTCGATCACTGCGGCGGCGGCGCAGAAGATGCTCAACCAGTACAAGACCGACGAGCACGTGGACATTCCGCCCGTCGTGCTCGCCGCGGGTATATACGGCTGCATGCGCCGTGAGCTGTGGGCGCCTCTGAGGGATATGGTGGATGAGGGATACCTGACCCACTCCAGCCAGGCGCTCGGGCTCGTCCCGGCGCTCATCGCCGCGGGCAGGTTCGCCGACCTGGACGCGTTCCTCCGCCTCGGGGACGACGTCGATGGCGCCGACATCAAGGCATGCCTCGAGGCGTTCCTCGAGGAGAAGGGCCCGTCGGCGCAGGCCATCAAGGAGGTGTCCGCACGTCAGGTTAAGGCTGCGGAGGAGGCTGTCCGAGCGGCTGAGCAGGCGGCTGCGGCCATGAAGGCGTCCAAGGAGAGGCACGCCATTTCGGCCGCGTCCACCGCCAAGGCTGCGCTTCACCGCGCACGCATCGCCACCGCTGCCGTCGAGTCCTTCGACGGCATGCACTGGGCGCCCACGCTCCACTCCCTCGTCGCCCGTCCCCTCACGCCCGAGTACGCCACCGAAGCGTTGCCCGACCTGCCCCCGGACGCCGCGGCCAAGCTCGTGGCGTACCTGTCCGTGTGGCTCGAGGCGTACTCCGGCGGTGACGGCGGTAGCGTAGATCTGGCGATGGAACCCGTGAAGGGCCTCCCCGCGGCGCGCGAGGTCATCACGTGGGCCGGTGCGGTGATCGACGCGCACTTCACAACCTTTGCGATGAACCGCGGCGACGAGGACGGCGACGAGGACGCGGCCATGGCGGCGCTCAGACGCGCGGCGGCGAAGCTTCAGGCGGGATGCGCCAGCGTCGGGCGCGTCAACGGGGCTCTCGCTCACGTCAGGGACGGTGCGCCTCTTCCCGAGAACCAGGGAGTGCAGTCCAGCACGTACTCGATCGAGCTTGTTGACTGGTAGATTGGTGGTTTATTAACTCGTGAAAACATCCCCAAATAGAAAACGAACATTCCCGAATGACACGTGCCCGACGTCCTTTCGCCTTTTCCCGGGACCAAACCCGAGACTTTTTTGCTTTCCCTTCCCTTTCTATTCCGAGCCACACGGGACCAGCATCGACCGACTGATCACACTTCAACCGCAATGGCATCGCTGGTTACGGCCAGTATCGTCGCCCCGCTCTCGAGCAGGGTTTCCTTCCGGGGTT
>Ga0115572_10001155_pt1 | contig 21674 bp, 14 predicted proteins | sample COGITO_mtgs_1206_FD_88681 | JGI IMG/M metagenome (GOLD analysis project Ga0115572, IMG submission 88681) | Pelagic marine microbial communities from North Sea - COGITO_mtgs_120607 | ecosystem: Environmental > Aquatic > Marine > Epipelagic | place: Germany:Helgoland, sampling site Kabeltonne... | reverse complement strand
TTGGTAAAGAGAGTTTGTTTCGTCTTCGGGATGAAGGCGTAGAAGCTTGTAATATCCTATGAGCCGGGGTAACTCATGAGCGGGTCTCTTTTCGTCCGCCTCCGTGTTTGTTTTACATGAGCTAAGCGCCGTCTAGTCTAATCCATGAATTCTGAGAGGGGCATCTTGATGAGGCCGGTTATCAAAGGCACCGGGCTCGTTTTTGTACAGACGATGACCCTGATCTCACTTGCGCCCGACGTCGGGTCCACCTGCCGGCACTTCACCGCGTCGATGTAGGGCAGACCGGGCAGAAGCGCGGGGCACTGCATGATGTACTCCTCCAGCTCGTACATCTCCGGCTTGGACGGAACGATCGCGATTGGAACGTCGTACACGGGTTCAGTGCCGGTGTTGACGACGTGCACGCGAATCTTGAAGAGCGGCCCGAGGCCCTGCACGGACGCCTGAAGGCGCACCGTGACCCCTTGGCGCGATTCGTTCACCGGTGACTGTCCGTCCTTCAAGATCTTAACGTACGCGCGCGCGGTGTTCAGCCTCAGCTTGAGCAGATCCCTCTGGAACGCCTGGTGCATGTCCACCGCCTGCTCCCTCTCCCTCTGCGTCTGCTCGACGTACAGCTTCGTCTTCTTGGGCACCGCGAGGGGAATGTCCTGCTCGGGGGGAGGCCCGTTCTGCGACACCGCCTCCAGGTTGGCGAGTCGCGGCATGATCTTAACCTGCAGGTTGCCACCCCTGGTGCACAGTATCAGCGTGTTGTCCTCCCGTCCCATCCTACCGAAGCGCAGCCCCCGGACCGGCTCCATCATGTCAAACTTGCTCACCACGTGCTTCTCGTTGTACACCCTCAGCTCGTTGTTCGCCAGCGCCACGAGGAGGCAACGCACCGCCCTCGTCCTCGTCACCTCCATCGACTCCATGCACGTGATCTCCGCGGGCAAATAGAGAGAGTACGCCTTCTTCCCCTTGGCGTGGTAGCAGTGAATCACGCGGTTCATGCACGCCACGTGGATCTGCTTCGCCGTCCTGATCAAGCCGCACGGCTGCGTCTCGAGCTCGATCACCACCGTGGACAGCTCGTCGTTCTTGACCGTGTACACCCGCCCGTCCCTGCACGCGACCACGATCCTGTAGTCCACGTCCAACAGACCGGTGGACGCGACGAACACCGGCGCCGACGGGAGCTTCACCGAATGCTTCACCGCGCTGCCGTTGGCGTTGAGCACGTAGAGCTCCGCGGATTCCGTCCCGACGAAGAGGCACGACGTCGCGTCCCACTCGTCCATGTTCTTCCTAACGCTCCCCATGCACGTGATGGACGTGAAGTGCTGCAGCTGCTCGGGCGCCTGCGCCGCGCAGTACGCGGTCCTCAAACCATCAACCGTCCCTCCTCCAGCGCCGTCATCCTCCATCGCGAGCAGGTCGAGGGACCGGGACGTGAGGGAGACCCCGGCGTCCCTCAGGTTGGCGAGCTCGTCCCACGCCTCGTTCGGACTCAGTTGCCCGTCCCGCGTCATCTTCCAAACCTCCATCTCCTGCTCGTCCACGGCCAGCGCCGGGAGCGTGAACTTGTAGTAGGGGCGGAGGTTGCGGTAGATGTACACGTGCGTCCCCGCCGCGATGGCCAGCGACGGTCGCTTGGGAGACTTGGGCTCCGCCGGGTAGAAGGTGCACACGGCCACGGGCGGCTCGAGCAGGTCGTGCTCCGACGTCAGGCTGGTGCCGTTCCAGACCTTCATCTTCTTGCTCGCGGTGGCCACCACCAGCCTGAACTCACCGTCTCCCGCGAGGTCCGCGGTGCAGATGCAGGGGCTGAAGGCGTCCGCGCCGGCCATCGGGTCCTGCCACGCCTCCAGCCACGCGGGCGTGTTCTTCTCCCTGACCTGCCGGGGAGGAGCCGTCTGAGCAACCTGCTGAGCAGCCTGCTGAGCCGCCTGCTGCTGGTACGCCGCGCGCTCAGCCTCCTGCTGCATCGCCCACTGCTGCTCCGCAATCTGACGCTCCCGCTCCTCGTTGGTGGTGTAGTCGCCGTAGTTGGCGCGCTGATACTCCGCGGTGTTGGGCGGGGGATTCACGCCGGGGTACTGATCATCCGCCTGCCCCTGCTCGGGCTGGCGGCCATCTCCGGTGTATGCGTAGACCATCGGCCCGTGCCCCGGATCTCTGGAGACTCTTTGACTTGTTCAAAACGACGGGCAGACGGGCATTTCTATTTCGCAATTCTTGTGATCGTACTTGTATGGGTTTTCCTCATCCTGCACGGAACCGTCGAGCCCTGATATGAGCAAACAGTATGTGACTTGTCGCTATTAAGAGTCTTACCAAGCTCACCCAACAGCGACGCCAATCGCTTGCCCTAACCCACAACCAATCAGCGCCGCGGGTTGTGCGCGCGCAGCGATCGAGCGTCGATCGGATCATGCTTCGTCGCGTCATCACCGACGCCGCGCGTAGGGCCGCGGGTACCGCGTCCACGGCCGACTCCGTCGCCAACCGGTGGGTATCGTCCGCGTTGTGCGCGAGCAGCGGCGAGGGAGCGACGTCCATGATGATCCGCCAGCCGTCGTCGTGCGCGACGTGGGCCAGGCACATGAGTCGGCTGAACGCCAAGGGCACGCGGCCGATCGGTGTGCAGGTCGCTCCTACCCCTTACTTCGGCAACATGATCGTCGAGCGCCTCCCGTGGGTCGCGCCGCTTCCCGAGCCGTGGGAGGCTGAGTACCAGCAGTGGTCCGATGAGCGAAGGCAGAAGTTCTTGAAGAAACTGCCCGAGTCGCTGGTCAACCCGAAGGCGGACTTCGAGGAGCGGGACGCCGGGGAAGTCTTCGACCCAGCGCCGAGGGAGACGGAGGCGGACAAGACCGGGGACCAGCGGACCATGCACCGGAAGCTGGATGAGTTTTTGTTCCTGGTGGTGCAGGATGCGAAGTCAGGGGAGTGGGGCTTCCCAAGGCGGGAACACGCCGACGGGGAGACGATGCGGGAGGTGGCGCGTCAGGCGATGGAGGAGGCGGTGGGTGACTCCGTGGAGACGTACTTGGTGGGTAACGCGCCCCTGGGTCACTTCTACGAGGCCAAGGCGGGAGCCGAAGGCAAGGAGGGCGGCGAGGGGACCAACTTTTACCACCGAGCGCAGTGGCTGGATGGCACCCTCAAGCTGGAGTCCACGTACAAGGACTACAAGTGGCTTACCAAGGTACGCGCGCGTTTCCCGGCGTTTGTTTTCCACGAACCACGTTTATGCGACAGCGCAGTCGACGGGATTGGAGATGACGAGACACAACTCAGTTTACACTGGTCTTCTTTCCACCGAAGCTTAACAAACGGCGCTGAGTGACATTTACTTAAGCCTCTGGCCGGATCCATCGCCGTTGACTGCCCGCAATTTTCCCTGACGATTTCCTCGTTCGTGTTTGTTCGCAATCGGTCTCGTCTCACCCTTGCTTTCCGTTCACATCACAGGAAGAGCTGGGAGCGCACTTCAACAAGGAGCACCACGAATTCATCAAGGCGATCTGCTGACGAGCACGACTGTCGGCGCGCACTTGAACAGTATCGTCCATAGACTTAGTTTATTGTTGGCAATGGATGTATTTCATCTCCAGATCTACGCTCTCACGCCGTGGGTGGCGTCCACTGCGTCAATCCCTTCTCCGCGTTGTGGTAGTACGCGCGTCCTTGTTGATCGTAGTACACCTTCCAGCCAGACACCGGCGCGGGAGCCTCCTTCTTTGCTTCCTTGGCGACCTTCTCACCTTCGTCGCCTTTGTCGGAAGCATCGTCGTCCCTGCCGCGCTTCTTTCCGCCCTCCTCGTCCTCACCGCCGTCGCCGTCCCTGGCGTCCTTCTTCCCATCCTTCGCCGCCTTGCCCTCGCCGTCTGGACCGTCCTCCTTGTCGGAGTCCTCGTCCACGTCGAGCCCCTCCGCCTTGCGCTTCGCCTTCTCCTCGTCCGCCTTTCGCTTCGCGGCGAACGCCCTGGCCTGGGCCGCGATGTCCTTGTAGTCCGGCTCCTTGCTGACGGCGTCCAGATCGGACGTCCACGCGGGGCCGAACTTGGACGCCCAATTCACCGTCCCGTTGGTGCACTGCGCCGCCTGGTGCCCTTCCTTGCCGCAGATGTTGCAGGCGTGGATGGAGCTGCCGGCGGGGCGGCGGAGTTTGTGGTGTTTATCCATGGTCGCTGCGGTCGCCCGGGTTGCGTGGTGGATACTGATCACCAAACGAACCCTCAGGTTAATTTGGCCATCAGGAAAAACGAGACTGCCACAAAAAAGTTGTGCTGTCGACGAACCGAGACACACGCCCAGCGCGGGGCTTCTGAGGTATGGGATGATGGGTGCGCTCGTATCGTCAAACGCTCGTGTCGTGCATCGTATCGTCGGGTGGATGCGAACGGTCGGTACCAGGGGCCTCGAAGCTATGCGCTCCGTGACGGACGTTACGAGAGACACCACGGCTCCGAGCACCTCGGAGCGTTGGATGGAGGAAGAGTTCCTGTGCCCTTGCTACTATACCGATAACTTCTTCGTGAGGTCCCTGGGTCGCCATGTGACGTACGATGGCACCGCCGCGGGCTTCGACGCCGCACATCCGAATATCGTCAAGGACATGACGGACGAGCGACGACGCGACGTACACATGGAACTCGAAGGGGAGCTGGCTCGGCGCCGAGGTCACTTCGCCGCCGCGAGGAAGAGGCGGGCGTTCGTCGCCGCAAACTACAAGCCGCTGCGACCGGAGGTTTACACCCTGCGTGATGACTTCGTGGACCCTCGGTGGGTCGAACTCGCCGAACTAGCCAGGACGCACGGTGGCAAAGATGCTTTGATGAAAGCGTCGGGGATTGTTCGTCAGCGCCCCCGCGGCGTGTTTGCCTTCCCCGCGCTGACGCCGAGGTTCTGCGAGCTGATGCGCGAGGAGCTGGACCACTTCGAGCGGAGCGATATGCCGAGGGCGCACCCGAACACCATGAACAAGAACGGCCTGTTGCTGTACGAGCTCGGCATGTATGAGAATCTGCTGAACCCGCTCCTCGAGCGTTACGTATCGCCGGTGGCCGCCGCTCTGTTCGACGGGGGTGCACGGGAGATGGCGGACGGATCCGATTCGTTGGACCACCACAGAGCATTCACGGTGCGGTACGAGCCGGAGGGTGCTGGCAAAGACACGGACTTGGCCTACCATTTTGACGACGCGGAGTTGACGCTCAACGTGAACCTGGGCGGTCATTTCGAGGGTGGCGAGCTGTGCTTCGGGGCTCTGAGCTCCGACGGCGACGAGATGCACTCGGCCAGGTATCCGCACTTTCACAGGGAGGGTATCGCGATTCTCCATCGAGGATCGCACTGCCACGAGGCGTTCCCGGTGGAGGAGGGTAAACGAGTCAACCTCATCATGTGGTGCCGCAGCTCCAATGTGAGGAAACACGGCCGGTGCGCAATGTGTGGGAAGCCTCGCGCGGAAAAGGAGGAAGAGGGAGAAGATGATGATCACTAACGTTTACGTAGAAAAATGTCGAGGAGACACTAGTTTAGTTGCCAGTAATGACTCCGAATGGGGTGCGACGCGTCGAGTCACCCCCCTTTCTCACTCACCTCCGACCCTTCAGAGGCGGCGCGCCGTGTTCGAGCGCCCCCTTCGGCATGAACAACGCCGCGGGAATAGCCGCCACCAGCGCCAGCGCGTGTATGGGTATGGATAACGCCGCGGGCATCGAGTACATGGACGACGCGGTCACGGCACCGAACCGCGCCACCGCATTCGCCCAACCGTGCCCGGTTGCTCTGAACAGGGTCGGGTACGCCACAGCGTTGAGGATCCACGACATGGCGCCGATGGGCGCGGCTGGGATGCGCCCGATGAGCATCAGGAACACCAGACCCCACCTGTGACTGTTGAGTGAGGGAACCAGCGGCACGAACAGCATCGGGACGGATATCGCAGCGCACGCCGCCGCGACGCTCCTCGGGTTCGTCTTTGACTTGAGCGCCAAAAGCGCCGAGAAGTTCCCCACCAGGTCGCCCGAGTTGACGATGAGGATAGCCGCGTAATCGAATACCACCTTGTTCGTCAGCTCCGTCACGCCGTCGTCGGCGTACTGCTTAACCCTGAACACCACCGGCGCGTTGAGCATGAGACCGTAGAAGTTGAACGTCTGCACGAACGCCAGGGTCCACAGGCACACCGTGCGGAAGAGGTTCACCAGGTTGCCCGCGAGGTTGTACCACGCCGATGAATCCCCTCCACCCCCACCCGACATCGCCGTGCCCTTCTCCGCGCCGTCCATCGTCGCTATCGGGGTCACGCCCGTCTCCCTATCACCGACGACCTGAATTCCATCCGGCAAAGGATACCCCGTGTTCTCCACGCAGATCCGATCCAGCGCCCGCTTGGCTTCCGCTCCCCGCCCCACGTCCGCCAGCCACGTCGGTGACTCGTCGAGGTAGAACGCCATCACGAGCGCGACGGTGGGCGGCAGCGCGGCGATGAACGCGAGGAGCCTCCACCCCCACGGCTCCAGGATCACGGCGCCGATGACGGTGATGGCGACCACGCCCACTGAGAAGGACAGGTTCGCGAGCTGCGTCCTGGTGGTGCGATTGTGATCCGGGCACGCCTCCGCGAGCATGTCCACCGGGACGAACGCGGCACCCACGCCGAGGCCGACCGCGAATCTACACACCATGAGTGCGGTGGTGCTGTCCGCCAGCGCGCTCGCGTATCCCCCCACCGCCACGAGCACCGACGCGGCGATGACGCAAGGTTTTCTTCCGAAGCTGTCGGCGAGCGCCCCCATGACGAAGCACCCGAACATCTGCCCCGCGAAGATGGACATCGCCACCTTATCCGTCTCCCAATTCGTCAGGTTGAATTCGTTCTTGACGTGGGGCAGGATCAGTGACAGCAGGGCGACCTCGGCCGCTTCACTCGCGATGGTGATGCACGTGACCAACAGGAGGAACTGCTGGTAGCCCCCGCCACGCCACCCAACCTTCTCGATAACATCCTCGGGGCTCACCCGAACCTGCCCGCCGAACGTCACTCGCGCGACCCGCGGGTTCTTCTCCTTGAAGGGCATCGCGATTGTTCGTTCACTCCTCCGACGGCCGCCCGCGCGCTCCGTTCTGCAGTCCGAGGCCGCGGAAAATCGATCTGGGGGCGCGGCTTTCGAGAAAAAAAGTCACGATCCACTCACGCGAGTCGACCAGAGTGAAGGCGCGCGTGTGGAGGGGCGCGTGAAGGTGTGAGCGTTCGGTCTGTCGAGAATGCCCACGCCAAAGTCAAAGTCATCGAGCGGCAAGGACGTGGCGATCCACGCGGAAGTCACGTCCGTGCACGTGTGCGCCTTGGTCGCGGTGCAGCTGGCGTACGGCGGGTACCATGTGGTGTCCAAGGTTGCGCTCCAGGAGGGGGTGAACAGGTACGTGTTCTGCGCGTACAGGGACATCATCGCGGTCGTGGCGTTGTTTGCGTTTCAGTTCGTGAGCAGATGCATATGCGGCATCAAGGGAGAGGGTGACGACAAGGGGGTTGCGCGATCTGGATCGGGGCGAACTGGAGGTCCGTCGTCTAGCGGTGGAGGGGAGCCCGTCGTGGTGGGCCCGACGCCGTGGCGCGCGCTCTCCGTGCTCGCGTTCACCGGGATATTCGTCAACCAGCTCCTGTTCCTCAAGGGCCTGAGCCTCACCTCCCCGGTGGTGGCCGGCGCGCTGCAGCCGTGCATCCCGGTCTTCACCTTCCTCCTCGCGGTGACGCTGGGCACGGAGAGGGTGTCGCCCAGACGGAAGGACGGCGCCCTCAAGCTCCTCGGCGTGTTGCTCTGCGTGGTCGGTGCGATGGTGACGTCCACGTGGCAGGGCGACGTCGTCTTCGAGGGGTTCGAGAACGACGGGGACGACGGCGGGGCGGGGGGGCGCCGGCGGCGCGTCCTCGAGATGGGGGGCCACGCGGTGGCGCAGGCGGCCATCAAGGGCGGCCATCACAGGCACGGGCACGCGCACCAGGCGCCGCACCAACTCACGGGTGTCGTGTTCCTCCTGACTGCGTGTGCGTCCATGGCTGTGTTTCTCACGGTGCAGCAGAGGGTGCTCTCCAGGTTCCCAAAGCCGGCGGCTGTGACCCGGTGGACCTACGCCATCGGCGGTGCGCTGCTGCTGGCGGTGGCGGCGGTGATGGAGCCGCCGTGGCACCCCCAGCACGTAGAGCACTGGATCCTCAACAGGGATGAGACGATGGGGGTGCTGTACGGCGGCGTGGTTGCGTCCGCGATGAACTACTCGGTTATGGCGTGGGCGAATAACGCGGTTGGGGCCAGCATGGTGGCCATCTTCCTGCCCCTGCAACCCGTGGCCGGCGCGCTGTTGGCGTACTCGTTCCTCGGCACCGACATTTACGCCGGTACCCTAGTGGGTGGTTTGTGCGTCGCCGCGGGTCTCGTGTCGGTCACCATGGGGCGGAGGGTGGATGCAAAGTTGCACGAGGCGTCAAAATCGACGCTGCCCACCACCGCGGCCAAGGCGGACAAGGGTTTGAAGACCCTGGCCCGACGGGGCAGTGGAGGTGGTATCATAGAGATGATGGGCCTAGGAGGAAGCGGAGACGATCTGTCCAAGCGCAGTAGCTGATTCTTTAAGTCTTACAAACAACGTTACGTTACTCAAGCGGAGTCGACGTAGTCAACTCCAAACGCCACGAAAACCCCACCCTGCAGACACAGGAACACGCCGTACTGCCACATGCCGTTGACCGCCGTGCCGTACGCGGCGCAGGTCAGGAAGAAACAACCCATCGCCAGCTCCTTGCCGTACACGTTTCTCTTCTTCACCACCCTCTTCACCACCGCGGTTTTAACGGCTGTAGCGATTCGGCCAACTTTTTCACCAACCTTGCTGTGCTGAACCTTGTCCACGAACTTACCCAGCTTGGCGGTCACGACCCACTCGTGCGCGTTGGACCACTGTAGCAAGCCCGCGCACATCGCCGAGGTCTTGACGATCATCATCGCGTTCTCGTACAGGACGTAAGGCACGAAGTATACCCATCCTCCAGGGGTGAACCACACGGTGCTCAAGGTGATCAGGAGGGGCATGTACACGAGGGCCCAGAACGGGATGGCCACTTCCGGCGCGGTGGCGCAGATGGGTATGAGGCAGCCGTACAGGAAGAAGGACACGAGGTGTGTGGCGAACATCCTCGTGCCGAAGAAGAACACGTTGAGGTACAGCTTCTTGGCGAGGGGAACGTCCTTCGCGTTCCACACGTCCACGATGGCCTGACGCCACAGCTGCATAGGGCCGCACGACCACCTGTGTTGCTGCTTGCGGTAGGCGCCGTACTGCGCGGGTATCTCGTTCAGGCACGTCACATCGTCCAGGAACACGAACCGCCACCCGCGCAGATACGCTCGAAGTGACAAGTCCATGTCCTCAACCGTGGTCCGGCAGTTCCATCCTCCCGAGTCCACGATGCACTCGCGCCGCCACACCCCCGCGGTGCCGTTGAAGTTGAAGAACAGACCCGCCGCGTGCCTCGCGTACTGCTCGCACCGGATGTGGTAGTTGAGGGATATCTCCTGCACGCGGGTCAGCAAACTCTCCGTGCCGTTGGAGTACACCCACCGCGCCTGAACAAAACCGACGTCTGGGTTCAAGGTCAGGTACGGAATCGTTTTCCTGAGAAAGTCGGGCGCCGGGTCAAAGTCCGCGTCGAACACCGCGCAGTGGTCGAACTGCTCGATGTCCGCCATGGCGTCGTTCATGGCCCCCGCCTTGTACCCGCCGCGGTTGGTCCTGGTTCGGTGCTGCACGTTCACGCCCCGTTCCCTGTGTTCGAAGACCTTATCCTCGATCCGCCGTCTGGTCTCGGCGCAGGTGCTGTCGTCGAGTACCTGTACCATCATCCGAGACTTTGGCCAGTCCAGCGCACACGCGGCGTCGATGACCGCCTGACACACCTCCTTCTCGTTGAACATGGGGAGCTGCACGACGACGTTGGGAAAGTCCCGGACGTTCTCGGCGGAGACGGACCCGGGCTCGGGGAGGGCCTGGAACCTCCACCGAGCCTTGGGGTCGACTCGGCTCACCCACCGCCAGTACAGCGCGACGTAGAAATGGAATATCCTGTCCGCCGCGACGAGCGCCGACATGAACGCGCAGATCATGACGAAGAACCTGAGGAAAGGTATGACCACGAGCAGGCGAAACTCGAGGGCGAGGAGCGCGAACGAGTTGACGTGCTCCGACACCCTCCTCCAACTCTCCTCGTCCCTGAGCGCGGCGTGCGCGCGGTCGAGGTGGCCGGAGCGGGCGGCGTAGACGAGCGCGATGGCGCCGGCGGCGATCCACGCGACGCCCACGACGAGACGAACCCATCGTCGACGATGGACGGGCACGCCCGATGCGCCTTTCGGTCCGACCGAGGACACGGACGAAGACGGAGGCTGGGCCCGAGGACTCTTGGGGTGCAGGCGGGGTGACGACGACTCCGCGGGATCCTCCGCGAGGAGGCGCCTGTTCTCGTCCTCGTGATGACGCGGGCGCAGCCATGGCCACGCGCGATCCGCCATCGTGACGGTGCTCCTCGGGATGACGCCGAGACGGAGAGAACCGGCAACAAACGAAGGTCCGACGCTTCCGAGGAAATAGCACTACAAACCTCGTGGGCTCAAACAAGAAGAGACGACTCGAGGCGCGGGTTGAGTTGTCAATTACTGTGGTATCATTTACATGAAACACTCTTCGCGATAGTGTTTTCACCGCGGTGTAAAAACGTGAAGTAAGCTACGTGCGTGTTCTTCGTGGTCCGTGGCATGCTGTTGCTGCCCCGCAGACTCCCAGCCCAGCAGCGATTTCCCGACCCTACGCAACACTGAGTTGGCGCAAACCGTTTACTGTTCCATGGGGAGGAGATGGGGGGAGAGGTACTTGGACACGGTGAAGCCCTGGAAGCGATCGACGCCGAGGAGGTCGGACAGGTTCTTGTCCGCGATGATCCAGCGCTTGTTCTCGGGGTCCATGAGGTTCTTCTCCTTGAAGTACGACCACATCTTGGAGGTGAGGTTCGCGCGGGAGATGGTCTTGTCGCCGCCGAGGAACTTGGTGAGCGCGGAGGAGCACTTGTAGGGCTTCTGGAGACCACCGGCGGACTTCTTGGCCGCCTTCTCCTTGCGCAGCTGCTCGAGGCCAGCCTCGGACATGGGCACGTAGGCGGCAATCTCCCTCTGGTAGCGCTCCTTGTCCGCCTCGGCCATCTTCTCGTAGCCGCCGCGGGTGGTGGCGTCCATGCCCTTCCACTGCTCGCCCAGTGTCTTAGCGATGTCCGCGAACTTCATGCCGGGGTTGCTGGCGTTGATCTTGGGGCGGGCGATCTGCACGAAGCACATGTACGCACCCTTGGGGCCCTTGGGCTTGTTGGGGTCGACGACATCCTTGCCCTTGCCGCGGCCGCGCTTCTTCTTGCCATCCTTGCCAATCTTGCCCTCCTTGGACTTCTTGCCCTTGGGCTCGCCTGTTGTTGGAAAGGAAAAAAGATGAGTCGAGGGGATCGGCGAACGACGGGAGCGGACGACGTCGGCGACGGGTCCGTGCGCAAAGAATGAAGAAATGCTGCGAAATTAAGCAAAGACTGTGCCTCGGTGGGACCCCTCTGTCGGGGGAAAGATCGGGTCGAAAAAGAGTACGAGTGCGGCTGTTCGCGCGTTTGCGGACCTTCAGCCTTGCGCTTGGTGGCGCTGTTGGGAAGGGAAGGGGAGGAAACGTCAGCACGTGTCGCTCGAAGGGCGGGGGCCGCGCTGGCTCGTCGTGAAAAGTCACCAACGCTCGAAATCGGTAATTTTGAGAAACGTGAGGAAGTTCTTCGTCCCCGCGGGTCACGTGGGAGGCGAAGGCGAAAGGGGACGGGTCCGAATTCGCGCGTGGTGGTTACTCACCCCATCTTCTTGCCGGCGTTGGACTTCAGGAACTTCTCGACCTGCGGGTGGAGGGAACGGGGCGTGATGGGTGTCAGCGCTCGTTTGAAAATTGTTGCCGTTCGCTGGAATAATTGCAAACGAACGGGGCTGGAGGGCGTTTGAATTGGCGCTCGCGACGCGCCGTTCGCGCGCACGAGGATGCGACTAGTTCGGGAATGGGAAGAAAAGGAGCTTGTTGAGCGGCGTCGTACCTCATCGCGGATGAATTGCTTGCGGTCGGACATGGGAACGCCGAGGTCGCCCTCGAGCTGCTTCTGGATGTTCTTCACGGTGGTCTTCTCCAGGTCCGCGGTCTTGAGGATCTGGTGGAGACGCTTGATGACCGACGCGTCCTTGGTGCCGGCGCCCTTAGCGTCGACTGGAGCCTTCTTGGGAGCCATTGTTGATTCCTTCTAGGGAGTAGAGGAGGGTTGTAGACGCGTAAAGTGCGCGCTTGACGATCTATGAGCCCGGTGGCCGAGCGGATCGAGCTTTCATGTCCTTTGCGCATAGCTAGGTTTTCGCCGTATGTGGCCGTGGTGAGGATCACGGCAAAATTGGCTCTGCGTATGGAAATCACCCTTCCAACGTTCCCCCAATTGGTTCGCGACACAGCGCAAATGGTTACGAGATGACGTGGAAATTTTGAAGATCAAATTTGCAAATTTGCAATACTATTTGCTTGTGCGGATCTCGACTACGGAGGGCCTCAAATGAGATATTTGCGATTCCTCTCCTCATTCGCGCACGATTCGATCGCGAGAGGTTCACACCTTATCGTCGTTGGGTTTGGATAGCACTCTCTATTTCGTTCAAATTCGAATCGCTCTCTACTTTACTGTGGAAAGTAACGGTCAAAATAATTCCTGCCACGACGGTTTGAAGAGGTCCCGGGAAAATGGTCGGTTTTTTTATTTGAGTTCGGCGAGACGAGAGCTGAAGGAAAGAACCACTGGCTTTTCTTGAAAGAATTATTACTTGTTCCAACTCCCGCTCCACCGACACTTTGTGTCTTCCTTCTCAGAAGTTCTCGAAGAGGGCGAGCACCGCCGGGTCCTCCACGATGTTCCCACGCTGCCACGGCACGTCACCCTGCTCCAGCACCTGCTGCAGCCTCGGGTCGTTGATCACGTTCCTGCGCCGGGGCGACAGGTCCGGGACCACCTCCCCGCGCTGCACGGCGCCCACGTCGATGCAGTGGAACCACTGCTGTCGGTAGAGCTCGGCCCAGTTCCCGCCCGCGCCCAGCCGTTGGGACTCGACGTTCTGAAGCAAGCCCTTGACGACCGCCGCGGTGGTCCGGTCCACGGAGTTGGCCATGGTCATCTGTTCCGGGTCGTGCGACATGAGCCGGCGGTACAGCTCCTGCCTCGAGCCGCTGTTTGAGCTGAAGGGCGTGTCACCCGTGGTGAGCTCGTAGATGAAGATGCCCATGGCCCACAGGTCAGCCTCGAACGAGCACCCGCGATGCAGGAGCACCTCGGGGGACATGTACTGAGCCGTGCCGCACACCGTGTTGGTCCGCTTGCCGGGCGCCAGTTTCTTGGCCATGCCAAAGTCGGCCAGTTGCACGCTCCCGTGCGCGTGGAGCAGGATATTCTCCGGCTTCAAGTCGCGGTACACGTACCCTTTGTTGTGCATGTGCTCCAGCGCGGTGGCCACCTGGACGGCGTAGATGACCGCGTCGTTCCGTGACGGCAGGCCGTGGAAGTTCATCGCCTGGAACAGGTCACCGCACGGCGCGTACTCCAACACCAGGAACAGCGCCCACGGGTCCTGAAACGAGGCGAGGAGGCGATTGATAAACGGGCCAGAGGAAATATCCTCGTGCAGCTTGCGCTCGTCGCTCGCGTGCCTCGCCTCACCCACGTCCACCAGCTTGGACTTGCGCATAACCTTGAACGCGACGATCCGGCCGCCATCCTTCTCCCGTCCCAGGTACACCGTGCCGCACAAACCCCGGCCCAGCTCGCGGAGGAGGGTGTAATCCGCGGTGGTCCTGTCCCGCCGCGGCGCCGGCAACACCGGAAACGCCTTCTCTCCAAACAGCATGCTCTCCACCCTGCGAATGGGCTCGTGCTCGTCGATCACCATGTCGTCCCTACCCATGATCGGCGGCGTGGACGCGCGCTGGAGAGGATCCGCCAGCCTAGACAGCGTGGGAGCCTTGCCCAGCGCCTTGAGGTCCGCGACTGACGCGCTGTGCATGATCGCCTGCGGCATGCCCGGCTTGAACGGGTCCGCGCCGCCTTTCAGTTCCGCCGCGTCCCGTCCCCCGCCGCTGCCACCACTGGTGATGTTACCGTGCATGTGCATGTTCGCGACGCTGTACGACCGGTTCAGGGACGAGCCGTTGTTGTTGGCAAAGTGACCGACGGAGTTTGCGTTGCGGGGGTGGATCGGCGCCGGCGACTCGGGCACGTGTGGGTGCCCGGGCGACGCGCTCCTGCTGCTCCCGGGGGACACGTGCGCCAGTCCCGTGGAATGGTTCGGTGACGGCGTCGAAGGCTGCGAGTACTGCGACTGGAACCGCGACATGTCCGCGATGGACTCGGCCCGTTTGAGCTGCGACGATCCGGTTCCGTGATCCGCGTTTCGCGAGATGACCCCCGCGTTTCCCATCCCGCCCTGGCCCATCTGACGAGCCTTGTGTTTAGCCGCGATCGTCGCCGCGATCGTCGGTCGCCCGTGCGTCTCCAGCGTGGCGGTGATCACCCCTCGCTGCGCGGGTGTCGCCGCCTGGGACGCCTCCATGCCGAGCTCGGCGGCTCGAGTGGCCCTCAGTGCGATTTCGTCCCAAGCCGCATCGCTCGCCCCGCCGGCGCCCCACTGCGCCGAGTCGGACCCGTCCGTCGTCATGGTGGCCTCGAACACGGCGTCCACTAGCCCGTCGGGTCTGGCGGCGGTGTGCGCCACCACCGTCTCCAGGTCAACCTTGTCGGCGACGAGCGAGAGCGACACGTCCCTGATCAGGCCCGGCCGGTCCGGCGCCCTGATGCTGAGCTGTCTCCGAAGCGCCGTCGCGCCGTTGGGCTTGGCCTCGACCATCCCCGCGCCGCTCCCGTGCGTCCTCTTCCAGATGGACGGCTGGACCACCGCGTCCCTCACCGCGAGGGACACCGGCGTGAGCAGCGAGTGCTCGAGCTTGAACGCGGTGGCGTTGTCCACGACCCAGAAGCGGTGCATCTGCAGGTGGCCCACGGGCTGAAGATCGCACCTCACCACCCTCAGGCCCTGCGCGTCCAGACACGCGCACAGGTCGGCGTAGAGCCCCGGTTGGTGCGAGTAGACCACTGTGAGTTGGATTGTAAGAGGGGGCGGGGGACGGCGTGATGGTCAGCGACACGGTCGGTCGGCGCGGTCAGCAAAAATAAACAAGATGGGCCGTCGACTGGTTGCGGCTGGGGTGCGGCGAGGGCGTTTGCGCGTACCTTTGACGAGCGTTCCATCCTTATCCAGCTTGTTGGACACCTCCACGCCACGCTTGGGAGTTTCCACCGGCGGTGCGTGACCGTTCTGCATTGTGAACTATCGCCGATACCTCGCGATACGTTCCCCGCCAGTCACCCCGTCGGTGCACCGCCACGATTCCGTCCCACGGTTGGCCACCGCCGCGCGCGCTCTCTTCCACGACGTCGCTGACTTAGTCCCAACCCGCGATCCAACCGCACCTGACTAAGCGGAAGAGCGTGTCGTCTCGCACCTTCCCGCGCGTCTATTCGCGCCGCGTGACCTCTCCGTCGACTCCCCGCGCGCGTCTTCCTATGGCGAGTGCTGTCGACAGGACTGCCGCGAAAAAGCTCGTCTGGCTGCCGAGAACCGCAGGAAATTCGGGTGGCGCTGATTTGTGATCCCAACCCAGCCAGATCTGCGGACCACCTTTATCGGGGAAATTAACTCATCGATCGCGAGTCACGACTGAATTTTGTTCGATTCTGTGGTCCCACACCACTTTTGCGGCGCTTTTCGGTCGTTCCGAGGTGACCCTAAACCGAGACGGCCGCTTTCCGAGCCTCGACTCGAGACGGCCAGATGGAAATCCGAGGGACAGACGACGCCGCCGGGAACGGAGCGAGAACCCCGTTCGCGGTTGCTGAAAATGGCATCTCGCGCCATCGCCGTCGCGTCGACCCGCGCGTCATCGCCCGCGACGCCCGTCGGTCGCCGCGTCAACCCTCGCGGTGGCGCGGCGGTGAAGGGAGACGCCACGTCGTCCGGAAGATCCTCGATTCGTCGCCGTCGCCCGGAAGTCTCCGTCGCGGCCGGTGACTCGCCGGGCGGCACGTCCACCGCCGCCAGGTACGACGAGATCATCGCGGTCCTTCGCGGCGCCGCGGAGTCCTCGACCCTTGACGCGATAGTGGACGAGGTCAGGCTCGAGCTCACCACCGACTTCTACGAGCACGCGGTGTCGAAGATCGACGCGTGCAGGTCGGCCGGGGACGAGGCTGGGGCGGACGCGCTCGACGAGCTGTGCGGCCGCGTGATGATGGCGTCGGATCGAACCTTCGGCGCTCTCATGCCATCCCTCGGGGACGGATCCGGGGACGGGGAGGAACTCGACGGGGACGCGGCGGAGGCGCTGGCGCTGGCGGGCGACCTCACTCCCGCGCAGCAGGAGCAGCTCCAACGGCGGTGGGACGGCATCTCCGCCAGGCTGGCCGAGGAAGGGGAGGCTAACGCGATCGCTCAGGTGGAGAAGAACGCCACGAGCAGGAAGGACAGCGTGGTGGCCATCTTAGGCCGGGTGCCCATGGGCCCCAAGGAGCTCAGGAGCCTCAACATGGTCACCGCCGAGCGCAGGATCATCGACGTCCTGCTCATGTTCCCGCGCGGGTCTGAACGTTCGGACGCGCTCACCGACGCCCTCACCCCGCCCGAGGAGACGGACGATGGGAACGATGAAGTGGCGGACGGCAGGGGAGATAACCTGGAGCTGACGGACGACGAGATGCTGGTCGGCGACGAGGAGGAGGTCTTCACGACGCCCGCCAGGCTTCTCGCCGCGGTGGAGCTGGCCATCAAGGAGGCCACCACGGGGGGTGACGACGCGGCGACGGTGGATGAGCTCCGTTCCCTCCGTGGCGAGGTGGCGCAACGATGTGACTTTCTCAACTGAAAAGTAGGTTTAGATGTCGATAAGTTATCTTGGTACACGGCTGAATCTTATTTGCAAAAAAATCGGTAAACTAATCATTCCGCCGCCGCGGGATCTATCGCGGCGGACTCCTCGACGGCATCGTCGGCCGGTGTCTCGTCTAAAACCACGACATCTCGATCAAGGTCTGGGTCCCTTCGTGTACGTCGCCGCGCTCCCTTGTGCGATGGAACACGCCGCCGTCTCGCCCCCTTCTCTCTTGTTCCGCCCTTCTCCGCGCTTCTCCCCTTGGCGTCCAGCGCAGCCGCCAACGCGCCCATCGCCGCCACGCACGTCCCGAACGCGATCTTCCTCACCAGACCGGCGGTATCGACCTGCCGTCTGTCACTTCCATCGTCGCGACCGCTTCCCCCGGTCACCGTCTGGCCCGTCTCTCCGTCCACGCCCCCCGGCCCCGACGACGTCCGGGCGATGTGTTGCCCTCCACCAGAAGCGGGGACAGACCCGGCTCGGTCCTTCTGAAACTTCCTGAACCCGATGTCCATGTTCTTGACCACGCCCCACATGCCGCACTTGACCGCGAACCGCGCCACGTCCTGGTTCACGTGCTGCTCCTCGAAGTGGCTCAGGATGCACTCCGCGCTGGTCAGCCGTCCATCCGGCCCGGGCACCGCGCGCATGCGCCACGACGAAAAGTAAGGGTCCACCCGCTTCAGGTTGGGCGACACCGGCGTCTGCGAGTGCAGGCACCCTTTGTTGAGGGCCCAGTACGTGTCTCCGTCCTTCCACGTGCGCCTGGTGAAGACGTAATCGCGGTTGGAGATGACCGGCAGCGCGCGTTCCCAGAAGACAACCTCGGCGCCGGTCCTGTCGTCCCTCTCGAGCACCCTGTGGCGGAAGAGCAGCCTGTCCCACGAGGCGCGGACGTCGTCGTCGTTGAAAAAGTCGCACATCTCCTCCACCGTAGCGTTCTCGAACACGGTGCGGGAGAGGTACTCGGTGCCGCCGTAGGGCAGCACGTGCCTCCACGCGCGGTACGAGAACCCCGCGCCGGCCTTGTCCATCATCTCGGACCACTCGCCGTTGGCCTCCACCGGGGGTAGCCTCGCCGGCATGCCCTCCATGCGCTCCTTGAACTCAAGGTAGTCCTTCTGCTGCACCCCGCCCTCGACGCGGCTTTTGGAAAACGTTTGGACGGATACGTGAGGTCAGCGAAGCGCTCTTAAAGGGGAGGGTCGGTTTGAATTGGCGCGGTCTAGAAAAAAAAGGGTTCAAGCAAGATCTCGGAGGGTAATGGACGGACCTTGAGAAGGCGCTGGGCACGTTGCTCACGGGCTCGTACTTGGCCGCGATGCACGTGCTGGGCGCGGATCCGACGCTCGGTGCGGGGCGGTGTCTCGACGCCCTCCGTCTACGCGCGGGTATGATCTCCAGGCCGACCGCGAGGAGCATGCCTTTGACCGGCGGGAGCCCAACGAACCACAGCACGAGCTGCCTGACGGTGACCGCCGTGGAGAACGCGAGCCACGCGCGGTTGCCTACCCTGCCGCCCTGGTGCGCCGCGGCGGGTCCGAGGAAGAAGAACGCGAACAGCGTGAGCAGCGGGAACCAGATGTGCACGTTGTCCAGCACCAGCACCACCTCGGGGGGCAGCCACGCGAGCGCGTCCAGGACGTAGCCGTGCACGCCAGTCGTCTCCATGATTCTCTCGATGCTCCCTCGGAGCGTGATTGAGCTCAGCGCCTGGGCGCCGGTCACGGCGTCCTTGACCATGAGTCTCGCAGCCTCAAAGGGCGCGGCGGCGGACATCGCGAGTGTCGCGCCCGTCGAGGAGGCGAGCCGAAGCGGCGAGCGGTCGCGGGAAGGGTTCGGAGCTTCCGGCGCTCTCAGCCCTTCAAATTTCCTGCCGGCGTGTCGGCTCCGCGAGCCTTTGCCGGCGCTGCGGCGGAGTGTTCGCCGCGGTGAGGGTTCCGACGCGGTGGGCGGACGCAAAAGAGTTGGACGCGGTTAACTGACGCGCGAACCACGGGGTGCCGCGATTGGCGTCGGCGTACGCGCGAGATCCTCTGCGGCGCAACGGCGCGGAAAGAAAAAAACCGAGGAAAAGACTGAGGAAAAGCACCAAAAGAGGAGAGATGCACTTCTATCTCATCTGCGATTGGTCTAAAACATCGACCAAAATCGGGGTGAGTCAGAGCAGAATCGAAATTTATTTTGCAGACTGGCTAAGCTAGGTTATGGCCGGGACGGTTTTTTTTGCAAAACTTATGTATGGTATGTGACGCAGCCATCTAAAAAAGCAAGAGGGGTTCTTTCGCGAAGCTGCTTTTGGCTTCTTCGATGGAATGCAATTATTCCTAACAACGACGTCGACGAGGTGTGATGTCGAGGGAGTATCGCGGCTCTTTCGGCGCCCTCACGGGTCGTCGTGGCTCATATAAGTCGTGGACTTACTTCTTGTCGATGAGAGCCTTGAGGGCGAGGGCGCCGACGCCCGCCTGGATGCCCGCGTTGAGCCAGCGCATCTCGGGCTTGACGGTGTTCTCCGCGAAGGGGTGGGCCACGAACATCGCGGTGGAGGCGATGGCGTTGGCGGCGATGGCGCCGTTGAGCATCTTCCTGTCGTCGGCGTTGCTGATGTTCTTATCGGCGAGGTACACGGCGCCGCAGGCCAGGGCGCCGGTGATGCCCATGAACCTCCAGCCGGCGTCGGCTTCATCGTTGTCCTGGATCTGGGTTCCGTTCAAGTAGATGTCGGTGGTCTGCTTGCGGGGGAGCGCGACGCACATGGCGGAGTTGCCGGCCATGCCGAGAATGTAACCCTGGGCGGGAGTGATCATGTTGGAAGAAGTGGGTGTGTTTTGGTGGTTTTGCGGTTGCGCAGGGGGAATGGCGCGCGTGAAGGCGAGTCGATCGACATCAATTTAGCGTGAAATATCCGAAAACACGTCAGCTTTTTGCATAACGTTATATATTTTCGCCGATTTCCTGTGCGACATCACTGTGCAAGTCCACGCCAAATTTCGAGTCAACCGCGTCGTTTGCGAAGGAAGACGAAAAAGCGTTTTTGCGTAACTTACGCGTCAGAGGCATGAGTCAGCACACTTTAGCACGTGCGCGCGCCGAACGACCGACTGAGAGCGACCATCCCACGGAAGAGAGGGATGCTCGCTATATCCGGAAGGAGGGCCCTGAGGGTCAGGACACTGGTGAGCCACGCGCGCGCGATCGCCGACTGGCACGTCGGCTCGCCGCGCGCTCTCAACGAATGCGAGCCGCGGGACAACGGGATCCCCGTCAAAGGCACCCCAAGCTCCCCGGGGCTGCCGCCCGCGTCCCACAACGGGATCCCCGTCAAAGGCACCCCAAGCTCCCCGGGGCTGCCGCCCGCGTCCCCGAAGCGACGGGGGCACGTGTCCGCCGCGTACGCCTTCCCCGACGACGTGACGAACATGACCGGTACCACGAGGGTCGAGACGGATCTCCTCGGGTCCATGATCATACCCGCCGACGCGCTGTACGGCATCGCCACCGCGCGAGCCATGGACAACTACGACATCTCCGGAGTCAAGGTGCGGGACTACCCGGACTTCATACGCGCGCTCGCGCACGTCAAACGCGCGTGTGCGACGGCCAACGGACGCCTCGGCCTACTCCCCGGAGACGTGGTGGAGGCCATCGTCGCCGCGTGCGATGAGCTGATCCGCTCGGACAGGCATCACGCGCACTTCGCCGTGGACATGGTTCAGGGCGGTGCGGGGACCAGCACCAACATGTGCGCGAACGAGATCATAGCCAACCTCGCGGCGATACACCTGGGTGAGCCGGTCGGAGATTACTCCAAGGTGCACCCGAACGATCACGTGAACATGTGCCAGAGCACCAACGACGCGTACCCGAGCGCGGCGAAGCTCGCGGTGGTGTTCAAGCACGTCGCCGTCGTTCAGGCTCTGGAAAGTCTCGTGTCGTCGCTGAGGTCCAAAGCCGTCGAGTTCGAGGACGTGGTCAAGATGGGACGCACCCAGCTCCAGGATGCGGTGCCGATGACCCTGGGGCAGGAGTTCCGGTCCTTCGCATCGTCCCTCGCCGCCGACCTCACGTTCATGCAGCGCAACGTGGACCAGCTCTACGAGCTCAACCTGGGGGGCACCGCCATCGGGACCAAGATTTGCGCCGACGCGTCCTTCGCGGAGGCGTCCGTCTCGGCTCTCAGCGAGCAGACGCGTTTACCCCTACGGTCCCCCGACGACTTCATCGAGGCGGCATCGTCCACGTCGTCGTTCCTGCTCTTCTCGAACATCCTGCGTCGCGTCGCGGTCAAGGTGAGCAAGATTTGCAACGACCTGCGGCTGCTCTCGTCGGGTCCGCGGTGCGGGTTCAACGAGATCAACCTGCCCGCCGCGGCTCCCGGATCGTCCATCATGCCGGGGAAGATCAACCCGGTGATCCCGGAGGTGATGAACCAGGTGTGTTTCCAGGTGATAGGCACCGACCACACCATCGCGTCCGCGTCCGAGGCGGCGCAGCTCCAGCTCAACGTGTTCGAGCCCATCATCATCTACAACCTCCTCAACAACATGAACCTGATGGAACGCGGGCTCAACACGCTTCGTACCAAGTGCATCGAC
>Ga0115572_10001154_pt1 | contig 21677 bp, 22 predicted proteins | sample COGITO_mtgs_1206_FD_88681 | JGI IMG/M metagenome (GOLD analysis project Ga0115572, IMG submission 88681) | Pelagic marine microbial communities from North Sea - COGITO_mtgs_120607 | ecosystem: Environmental > Aquatic > Marine > Epipelagic | place: Germany:Helgoland, sampling site Kabeltonne... | reverse complement strand
GATGGATTACCCGAAATTCCCTTATTTTTCAGAGCTGGTCAAATATGCAAGATCAAGATAAGGCCACGGGCAAACATAATTCCTTTACAAAAATGGGAATGACCCGATTCTGGGCGATTTCAACCATTGTCTATCTGACTTTTCCAGTCTCGCTTATCGTTAGCTATATCGCTTTTGGACCACTCTTGACCAAACAGCTTATTGCCGCTTTGCTCCAGGATTTTCTGCAAACCCTGCTTGTTGCGATCGGGGTTTTGACTATCCTAATTTGGGTAACCGTTCACTATTTGGGACCCACAGTGGCTGGATGGTTTGTTGGGTAACCACAACTGCAGGTTATCTATAATAACTAATGTAACAGATGGTTGGCGGCATCGCTTTGAAGGGGGGTAACGCTATCAATCGATTGCTTTGGTTTATTGCTTTTGGCGCCATTATGTCCGTTGTATTAATTAGATATATGTTGAGTTTCGTTGGTCGCATAACGTTGTATCATGATACAGGTTAATTTTAAAAAGGGTGCTAAACATGCTTGCAGTATGTGTTGATTTTGAGATTGATCCGGCAAGTCTTGATGCCTTTTTAACAATTATACAAAACGATGCTTCAGACTCATTGGCAAATGAAGTCGGTTGTCATCAATTCGACATCACGCAAGACCCGCAAAACCCAACAAAGATATTTCTCTATGAACTTTATGATGATGCGTTTGCTTTTGAGGTGCATAAAAAGGCAAGCCATTATCTGGAATTCCATCAATTAGCCAGTGAGATGGTAACAGCAAAATGTGTTCGCTTGCTTCAAAAGATCAATCATTGACACAAAGTTTGTTGCTGCAAAAACAACACGCGCAAAAATATGCTATTTTCTGCTGTGCCAGCGCTCTCCAAAAGGGCGTGAAGACCATGGCTGTTTTAGAGCGATATTTTTTTGGAGCTTCAATTACTCATTTAAATGTCGTTATATAGTAGTGAGGCGTTTGCGTTGCGCAAGGTGCCTTGTACCAACACTGATTCGGATTTTGATTTATGAAGCCTCGAGTATTTCTATCATTGGTTTTTGTGTTGCTGTTCTCTAGCTACGGGATGCAGCCTGCGCTTGCTGGCGGCAAAACTTATCAGGGCAGTGAGTCATCTGCTCACTGCACCTTATGGTCAAAGGACCGGCTCAGGTGGCCACAAACAATCCTTGGCCGTGAGAAGGCGGAATGTAGACGTAAAGCCGTCGATAGCTCAGCTGGCAAAACCACTTGCCGGTTGATCAAGACTTATATTGACGATGATAGTGGTGAGAGAATTTGTATATACAAGCGGCAGGGAACGGGACTTGAAGAGCTGAGTTTGAGCATGTCTGCTTTTCTTCACTGCCAAAAAGATTTTGAGTGCAAACGAACGGCTAAGTAAAGAAGGTTTTAGCTACAGGAATTTGTTAAATCTAATTTATTAGATGGGTTTTCCGATGTTTAGTCAAAAGCGTGTCTTTGAAATTATTGAAAAGGGGCAGGCTGACGACCGTGCAAGTCGTTATTGCGATTTATTTCTGTTTTCTCTGATCGTGCTGAATTTGTTGGCAGTGTGCCTTGAAACAATCGACAGTCTCCATGCACAATATCGGACGGTCTTTATTTTAATTGAGCTGATTTCAGTATCAATTTTTTCAATTGAGTATGCGCTGCGGATTTGGTCATGTGTCGCTGCACCAGATGGCAAACACAAAGGCGCGGCAGCCAAACGCTTTGGTTATATATTCAGCTTTACGGGCATAATCGATCTATTGGCAATTTTGCCAAGCATTATTCCGCTTCTTCTTGGCGGGGTTGATTTGCGCTGGCTTCGTATTCTGAGGTTGATGCGTTTATTGAAATTTTCTCATTATTCATCGGCGCTTGAGGATCTGATTTCGGCTGTTCGCCATGAAAGCCGTTCATTTGCCGCGACCCTATATCTTTTGGTTCTGGCTTTGCTGATTTCAAGTTCATTGATCTATATTGTTGAACAGGATGTGCAGCCCGAACATTTTGGATCAATACCGCAGGCCATGTGGTGGACAGTTGTTACCCTAACAACGGTTGGCTATGGCGATATCGTGCCGTATACGGTAGCTGGCAAATTCATCGCCACCCTTACCGCGTTAATGGGTGTTTGTGTTGTTGCACTATTGACCGGAATTGTTGCGACTGGTTTTACTAATCAGGTGGCAATGCGGCGACACCAGCTGGAAGCTGAAATATCATCAGCACTCAGTGATGGTGTTATTAGTAGTGATGAACGTGAAAAAATTGATGATTTGCGCCAGCGCTTGAATATTACTGAAGAAGATGCGCTGGCGATCATTGGCTATTTGCAGCGCAAAAACGATCAAAAATGACATTGTTTTCTGGTCGCACTGGAGATCAATCTGCTGGATTGAAGCCGAGTGATGGCGCAACTTTTCGTCAATATTAATTACCGTTTGCAATGGTGTTGCCCCGATTAGGGTTGGTCTAAGACAATTAAAAGCGCTCAATCCAGCCTGAAAAAGTTATTTAATTAATTATGTCAGACCCAGAGCAATTGCTAACGATCTGGCAGAGGGAAATTTTGGTTAACCCAAAAGCTTTTCGCCCAGCATGATTGGCATGAACATTGCATCTTCCACTGAGTATTCGACAATATTTTGGTGGGCGATAGAATGATTACTCAAACACTTCCAGATACCAGTAACTACAAAGCCTCAATCACTCAACAGCATTTAAGCACACAAAACCATACAATCTCGTCTCTCGATGACTATGAAGTCGTTCGGGGAAATATGATACATCCAACTGCAATTATTAACTGGAGCGAGATCACAATAGGCAACGGCAATATCGTTGGTCCTTTTGTTTGCATTGGCACCGAGCCACAACACAAAAAGTTAACTTCAAATGGAAAAATTTCTATCGGCAATGACAATGTGTTTCGCGAACATTCAACGGTGCATCTACCCACAAGTTCAGGCTCTGAGACAAAAATCGGAAACAGAAACTATTTTATGGTCAATGCACACGTTGCTCACGATTGCACACTCGAAGACAATATTGTGATGTGCAATAACGCGTCACTTGCTGGCCATGTACATATAATGCAAGGCGCATCCTTGGCATTTAACTGCTCCATTCATCAATTTCAAGTTATCGGATCATGGTCAATGGTTGGAATGAATAGTTGTGTTACAAAGTCAGCAAAAATATCCCCTGGAAGAACATTTGTTGGCGTACCAGCAAAATACATTGGTAGAAACCGTATCGCTTTGGAACGCCATCAGGTCAGAGACGATCAGCTTGCAGCCGAAATTGAGAGATTCGATGCACTTTGGATGAAAAGGTGTTAAAATTGGCTCTCCCTCGTAATCAAGGGTCAGTACTCGGTCAAAATTCAGAGGATTCAGTCATTGAGGCGCTAGAAGAGATGAAATCGATTTTAGCGATGAGAGAGATTGGGCACGAACAGGCAAAAAAATTACAACTTATCGTTCAACGTTTTTTTCGAGAATTTAATAGAAACGTAGCTTTTCGTGGCATGGAGACGCTTCTCTTAAAACGATACAAAGATATTCTAAGATTCTTTGACCACAATCAAGGGGTTACATTCGCCAATGAAGCCTTCTTATTTTGTTACATACTAACCCTAAATTACAAAAAAGTTCAGATTCCTATCCATGATAATCTCGCACTACCGTACAGGGATTGGGTACGAAGTGCTTGGCATTTCCTAACACCTGAGTTAACCGATTTAGAGATAGGCAACGAGTATGTATTCATATGTCGCCATGCTGTTACTAAAGGCGGATACGCCCCAGGTTCCTCAATTTATACGTTTGCAAAAGCACTGCTGAAAGATAACCGAAAAGTTACTGTCATAAGCTTGGGGGCCATATCAGAGGATTTCAAGAGTTTGGCTAAACAGTTTTCCAAACTACGAATATATCATCTGCCAAGCGCAACCCCTGAAGCCATGCTGAGAGCGCTGATCGACTTCTTGCGGAACACTAAGACAAAGGCCGTGATAACAGAAGTAGAGTTTTATCTTGGGTCAGTTTTGTCAATTCTGAAGCCAAGAATACCAATAATTTTTCTATCACCCGGTTATTACAACCTTCCATGGTTTGATAAAATTGGGCTTACCGACACTCTAAGCCAAAAACCAGTCGGTAACCGTAATCGGGATTTTTTCGAAATCCCTACCTATGTTGCTAATGAGATTCTAAATCCACAAGCTGACATCCAAAAGGTCGCAAACGCAAAAATACAGTTAGGTCTCAAAGATCACGACTTTGTAATTGGATCATTTGCAAGGATGGAGAAATTCCAGCCACAATTTCTAAATGTTCTAAGCAAAGTTCTGAGAGAAAAACAAAATGTAAAAGTGTTATTGGCTGGACCAAATGAGCGGTCTGTGGTTACTCAGCACCTCAAAAATTTCGTTGATATTGGAAGAGCTTTTGTTTTGCCAAGTATTGATGTTCACGTATATGGGCATCTTTTGGATTTGGCGCTCGACAGTTTTCCCACTCACTCAGGATTCTCCATGCTGGAGTTGATGGCTAAAGGTGTGCCTGTTGTTGCAAAAATGGATGCTGGAATCGACGGGCTTTGGCGGCACAGATTACCCGAACTGCTGCGTAAAACCGATGCCGAGCTGATTGATTTGCTGTGTCACCTCTCCTCTGATACAACGCGGTTAAAAACCCTCTCCAGCAAATCAACAATGTTAGTCAGCGACAAGCTTAACGATAAAAATTTTCGAGACGGTTTGGACAATGCAATTTATGCACACAATCACAAAGAGAGTTTTGAAACAGTTCAAAATCTTGCGAGGTGAAAAATGAACGCACTTGATAAAAACGTGGATATATGTCCGAAACCGAAGTTATAGTTAAAGGCTATGCAAATAATTTTGCTACGGCTATCACCGCAAATGTAACTTTTGCCGAGAACCAGTCATACCTGATTGAGCAGAGCGATTTGATCAAGACCGAGAGCAAATCTGCTAATTTAAAACTCTATCTTGAAGAGGGTAATTTATGGTTGAGAAAGAAATATGGGTTCAACAGTCGGTGGGCCATGAATGCTTATGCCAAGAGCATGTACGACGAGTTTTTTAATAATTTTCAACATCGCAGAAAATTCCGAATTATAATTTAGCTGCCTGCGATTTGTGTTTTTTAAATGTGAAATATGAAATTTTTTATTTTTCAATACTCTGCCTGCGCTGTTTCTATTGCTAAGGTTGTTAGCCTAGCAGCCCCACTTTTCTAGTTTAAGCTGAGTTTCAGTGAATAATAGGCCTCTCATCCGGAGATATTGTGGGTTCAAATGATTGTGGGCTATACCCCAATGCACTGTGTTTCTTCTTCATATTTTAATGTTGCCTCTACTCTTCGACTAAGACTCGCGCCTCCCGCAAGCTGTAGCATACCTCACCGCCGGGCAGTTTATCTCTAAATCTACCATTAAATCTACTGCAATAGCCATTTTCCCAAGGGCGGCACTCGCCATTTGTAAAAGATTTTTCCCGAAAGACGAGATATCCGCTTGACCTAGGGGCGGCAAAACCAGTAAAACGGCGCACCAAATGTAGCCATCCCGATAGGTAAGGCGGCTATGTTGGGTAATGCCAAGCTAGATAAGGCTAGGTTGGATAAAACGCGTAAATCTGGCGGCGCATCGGATGGCGGAGTAGCTCAGTTGGTTAGAGCAGCGGAATCATAATCCGCGTGTCGGGGGTTCAAGTCCCTCCTCCGCTACCATTTCTCTAAATATTATCAATAATTTACAACGTCTTAAAAAAGATCTTGAGGCGTTTTTTCCATTACACACCCCTTACACACTTTTTGGTTGGCTTCCATTCACACCAGACTATATCGGTTTTATAGTGATTGGATGTGTTAGATTAATGTGGGATTTTTGATCAATTCGAACCAGATGCTGTTATCCATTTTGCTGGCTTGAAGGCAGTCGGCGAAAGTGTTGCTGAACCAGCACGATATTATGATGTCAATGTCGGAGGTACAGCAATTTTATTAGGGGCAATGGAACGCGCAGGCTGCAACAACATAATATTTTCATCATCGGCGACAGTATATGGAGAACCCCAATATCTACCCTTTGACGAGAACCACCCGTTTGATCCGATAAACTCATATGGTCGCACTAAACTCATGGGAGAAAATTTATTACAAGACTGGTCAAATGCGAAGCAAGGGAGACATGCAGTCGCTTTAAGATACTTCAACCCTGTTGGCGCAGATGCATCTGGTCTAATCGGCGAAGATCCGAACGGCATCCCAAACAAGCTTATGCCATTTATTTCCCAGGTTGCGGTAGGTCGGAGAGAATGCTTGCAAGTTTTTGGTGATGACTACGAGACAATAGACGGAACAGGGGTACGAGACTACATTCACGTTGTTGATCTCGCGCAAGCGCACGTCGAGGCCGTTGAACAAATTAGCTCGCTTGCCGCGTTTGAAGCGATCAATATTGGAACTGGCGAAGGGCTTTCCGTCCTACAGATGGTGCATGAATTCGAAAAACAGTCTGGCGTAACTGTAAAATTTCAAATTTCCGACCGTAGGCCAGGAGATGCACCCGCCTATTGGGCCGATGCATCACATGCCGCTGATGGAGGTTTCAGCTGGGAGCGCACCGATCTGATTGATGCGCTGAAATCGGCCGTTTGACATTTAGTTTCGCGTTACATTTGGAGATCATTAATTGCAAATCAAAAATATGATTTTTGACGTCGACGGCGTTTCTACAGATGGAAAATTTCTATATTCAGCATCTGGCAAACAATACAAACAGTTTGGTGCACATGATGCTGACGGTATCAAAATGCTTCGGGCTGCAGGGATAGAGTTGCATGTTGTTTCTGCCGATAAACGTGGTTTTGCTATTAGCGAACGTCGAATGTCGGATATGGGCCTAACTCTATTATTGAAAAACGAGCAAGATAGGTACGAATGGATAAAGTCGAACTTCACTTACGCGGGCACGGGTTACATGGGAGATGGACATTTCGATGCGCAAATTTTCAAAATTGTTGAATTTCCATTTGCTCCTAATAACGCCGTTAAGCTTGCAAGAGAAAATGCGAAGTACATAACAGGATCAAAAGGTGGTGAGGGGGCAGTATACGAAGCGGCTTTAATAATATTAGGCATCATTGGAGGACTATAGTGAATAAAGTGTTTAATAATGTTTTGCAGGAAGTAACAACTGGATTGAATTCTGTTAGTAGTAACGACATAGAGCATTTCGCCAATTTAATAGGTAGCTGTGAAGGAAATATTATAGGCTTGGGCGCTGGTCGGATGGGATATTCATTAAAAGGATTCATCATGCGTTTGTCTCACTTAGGGAAGCAAGCGTATATGATAGGAGACACATCGCTGCCTAGAGTTAAAGAAAACGATCTTATATTAGTGAACTCAAGTTCTGGTTCTACGCAGTCGATATATCTTTTCGCAAAACAAGCAAAAGATTGTGGGGCTACTATTTATTTAGTGACAGCGTCTCCGAATTCTCAAATAGGTAAAATAGCAGATCACGTGATTTGTTATGAAAATTTGACCAGTTCGCAGCTGATGAAGACCTATCATGAACAACTGACTTGGTTATTATTTGACGGCGTGTCACAACTTTTATTCAACATCATGGGGCACTCTCGTGCCTATGTGGAACAAAATCATTCAGTTCTTGAGTAACTAGAATTTATTAAAGGAATACAAAATGGAAACTACAATCGGAGCATCCATAATATGCATGGATCACCTCAATTTTGAACGAGAATTGAAATTCTTGGATGAAGCAAGTGTTGATTTTTTACATTTAGATGTGATGGATGGCCGCTACGTGCCCAGATATGGGATCTATCCAGAGATTGTTGAAGAAATGTCAGCGCAAAGTACAATTCCCATGGATTTACATATAATGGCAGATGATCCTTTATTTTGCTTTAAGCAGTTCAAGCATATTGACGCGATAAAGTACATTTCAGTCCATCTAAATGGAAACGAAAAAGAGTTTACAAGCATTGCTAACGCTATAAAGAACGAGGGTAAAAAAGTTGGTATTGTAGTAGATTTGATATGCGATTTGGAGCGTGTATCGGATCTATTGCGAGCACAATTAGCAGATTCTGTAATGTTCATGGGCATTATACCAGGCGTTTTAAAACAAACACACCGTCCAGATATAATGATAAGAAACTTTAAAAATTTACAAAACTATTACCCTGAACTTCCAAACTTATTTGTTCAAGCTGATGGTGGCGTAAATTTTGATATACTCCAAGAATTGCAGGAAATTGGCATTAATAACTTTGTGTGCGGGACAAGTACAATTTTTAAAAACCGCGATAAACTGATCTCATGGGAAGAAAATGAAAGTTTGTTTGAAAATAATTTGAAAACAATGCGCAAAGAGTTGGGGCTAGTTTAAATGAAAGTATTTATCGCAAGTGCAGGTACCGGCAGCCGTCTGGGTCATTTGACAAAGGATAGAAACAAAGCTTTAGTAAGCATCGGCGTAAAGCCTGCGATAACTCATATTATCGAAAAATTTGACGCAGCGACCGAATTTGTCGTTGCCATAGGCTATCAAGGTAATCTGCTTAAGAACTATCTTATACATGCTCACCCTAATGTAAAATTTTCCTTTGTGGAAATTGAATGCTTTGACGGACCTGGATCGGGACTGGGTCATACTTTCAAACAGTGTAAACATTTATTACAAGAACCATTTATCTTTGTTCCAAACGATACAATAATAGTTGAATCTAACATCTTACTAGATCCAGTGCTATACGGAAATTGGATTGGAACATACGCTAAAAAACGGGAAGATGGAGTTGATAGGCAGCACTATCGCTGCGTTGAAATTTCTTCAGAAATTCATGCGAAGATTAAACCAAAAGGAATTTTAACGGAGAACATCTACATAGGTCTGTGTGGAATTAAAGATATCGATGAATTTTGGAATGCAATGTCTGATGATGAAGCTATTGAAGCCGGAGAATCCTATGGATTAAATAAGTTAAATACACTTCGAGCAGTTGAATTAAATGATTGGATTGACACTGGAAATTTAGAGAGTTTATCGCGTGCCAGTAAAAAAATTGAGCAAACGGAATATAATGTCCTTGAAAAAGCAGATGAAGCGATCTGGATATTAGAGGATTGCGTAATTAAATACCACAAGAGTCCAAAGTTCATAGCTGACAGAATTGCAAGAACTGAGTTTCTACCGTCTCGTTTGTTACCTCACATCCTTCACACGGATATTAATTTTTTGAAATACAGAAAAATTGCAGGTGAAGTAGCGAGTAAATCTATCGACAATAAATTGATTGATATCTTACAGGTAATGCAATCTGAAGTTTGGAGCAAAAAATGTACTGACATTAATCATAAAAAAACTATTCTAAATGACTTTTATTATCTGAAGACGTTAGAGCGGTTACAGCTATATCAAACAACATTCGAGGAAACCATTGGTCCAGCAGCCGTTAACGGCTTGAGATGTGATAACGCATTTTCTCTTGTCGAACAAATAAATTGGGAAAAAGTATATGCAACAAGCTGTTTCACCAGATTTCATGGCGATTTTCACCCAGAAAATATACTGATATCATCAGACGGGACAATTACTCTCCTCGATTGGCGCCAAAACTTTGGTGAAAAAAATTATGAATATGGAGACGTATACTATGACTTATCAAAAATGCTTCATGGCCTGCTCGTGGAGCACAAGAAGGTTACAGGAGAAGCCTATAGTGTAGAATCTTTCCAAAATGATATCAAAATTGATATAGAATTTTCACTGAGCAGGCATCTTACGATCAATAAATTTGAAACATGGGTAGTGGAAAACAATTATGATCTTTCACTGGTAAAGCTTCTTACCGGTCTAATTTACTTAAATATTGCTGCGCTGCACCATTACCCGTACTCAAAATTTCTGCTTCACCTAGGTACATTAATTTTACAGTTGGAATTAAAAAATAGTAGCCATTATTTTATTAAATCCTGATAGAAATCATGCATTTTCAGAAACTTATAGCCGTATGCGAACTGGTGTCCGGCAAATCAGCAAGCTTGAATTTATTTATGAAAACACACTTCAAATAAAACCGCTTTTTAATGATTGGATTTTTCCTGAAATGCCAAAAATTTGGCCTAAAAATGCACTTCGAAAATTAGAAATATCGTATTGGAAAAAAAATATGAAATATCGGTAAATGAGCCCGTAGACTACGACAATGATGTATTATTTTTGAGTACAAAAGATCATAATCCGCGTGTCGGGGGTTCAAATCCCTCCTCCGCTACCATTTCCTCCAATATTTTCAGTATATTGCTGCGCTTCAAAAAAGATCTTGAGGCGCTTTTCCTGTTACACACCTCTTACACACTTTTTGGTTGGCTTCCAGTCACTTCAGACCATATCGTTTTTATATTGATTGGATGGGTTAGATACCTGTTTTTCTTGAAGATTCTGTGTTGATTATGGATGGAGCAGTCAAGCTCCAAAGGCGCGAGAGAAGCTGCAAATGGCAGTGGCCTTGATGCGTCGCTACCAGACCACCTTGTTCACTGTACCTAGCTATCACAACACCAGTAGTTTTTTACCCAGGTGCAGGCTACAAGTTATGTGCCAACACATGCTAGATGAGTTTACCGCATGCGCTGAGACGACTGAGTCGTATTATTTTATAGGGGTTCCCGAACTCGTTATTCGGCATGAGGGAGCAGAGCGAAATATCGATTTAATTGGCTGGCGCAAAGATATCTGCAAGGAGCTGGCGGTGCTCAGAATCCCCAATAGGGAATAAGTTGCGTATCTCGTCCAAGGTTTCTTTGTATCGTGTTCCACTGAGTTTCGCTGGCACGTGACTGTAATCACCTCTAGAGTGAGGTTTCAACAGAGATTGATCCTTGGCATCAATTAAGACAAGACGCAGCAAAAGCGGTAGATAGCGTTCATAAACCAAGCCCATGTTTTTATTTATTGAATAATCCCAATGTAGATACCTGTTGAATTTGTTTTTGAGGCTTGTGATGTCTGTTCCTTCGAAATGAAGAAGCCCATAGTCAGAAAAATAGCGCCGTGTTAGCTTTTCTGACGGGATCCAAGGACAGTGAAATGGCATGCTGGAAGGCATAGCCTCTCCATCGTCACAATATACGACGTCTTTTAGTGGCTCCAAGTTACGAATATCAGTAAACTCAAATAGCCTGTGAAAATTCATCTCGGCATCAGCTTCATCGCCAAAAATTTGGACCCACGGCACTGCTAGCGCTTCGCCAGGTGACATTTTGCTGCAAATGGTTCTGAATTGCTGAGGGCCCAGAGACGCCTCAATCATCTCATCGTCATCAATCCGTAAATAGTGCGTAGCTCCCCTCTCTCGGCCTTCTCTAAAAAGAGATTTGTAGATTTCGCTGTCATTGTATTTCAGTGGCTGCTCAATGAAGCAAACTTTCTCTTTCATGGAATAATCACGTGCCGCCTCAAATTGGTCATGCGGGATGGCAGCAATCACATGATCACAATAGCTTAACAGATGGTCAAAAAAGAAATGAGTCGATTCTGTGAGCCGCTTAATCATGGTAATGCCAAAAATTACCGGCTCACCTCTAGATTGCCCTTCCGGCAAAGCTCTATCCCAGGAAACCTCTTTGGGAGGTGAAACTCCACAGTACTCACACGCATCTAGAAGCAACTTCCCAGTCCAATGTTGTCGGCCCTGCTGGTGATAAATAGCATTTAACGGCGCGATTAAGGGAATGACAGGCGCTCCTGCGCGTCTTCGAGAGTCTATGATAAACGGTACGTCAGATAGCTGGATACCATCTGAAAGGCACGCCACTTCATCATGTCGTCCAACTCCCCTTAAGGCCTGAACCTTCAATACAGGGTCGTGGGAAAATATATCGATAAACTCTGACAGAAGTGGCGATTTTCTTTGCTGTAAAAGACCGATTATAAACCGCTTCAAGCCAACCACACTGGTATGTTGAAAAAGCCGAAAAAGAGCCTCATCACCTTCCTTGTAGATCATCACAAACTCCCTAAGGAAAGTTGACGTGTTCAATGTGAGGCGGATTGCTGATTTGATCGAATTCGGCATCGGTCAAAGAAGTCAGTCTCCTTACTTCTTTATTGTTGTTTACGAAAAGGCAAGCTTGGCAGTTCTTGTTCGGATCAAAAAATGCCTGAACAGGTCTAGTGTAAAGACCTTCAACTTCGTCATTAGTGACGGTGCCCCATTTTTCAGGGTTGAACCGACGCTCTGCATTGTTCGCATTTTCTTCCAAAACAGTAACAGAGTCACAAGGATAGCAGTGTGATTTGCCATTTACCTCATGCCCAGTGGTATCCCAGAAAGTGTTATATATCTGTAGCTTGCACTGATTGTCATCCCAAACATCCAAAGTTTCAGAGGGACATGAATGATACTTCAACTGGTGGAATATTTTTGACGTGGGGTTGCCTTGCTTATCGACAAGCCCCAGTCGGAATAGACGCTCACCTAGGTCAACATGCGCGGTTAGCTGTAAGTCTCGCGGTAAATTGCAATCAGTAAGCAGCCTGACATAGTCAGCACCCCAACGATTTGCAGCGATATTTAGGCGGTTTAGCAAATCGTCATTTGTCCATGGGCCATAGACATATGACATGCCAAATGTTTGATGCGCGTTATTTTGAATTGAGCCTGGAAAGCGTTGTAAGTCGAATTGCTGTTGCGGATAGAATGGGCTTGCATCTTCTGGCGTAATCGAAAGCCTAATCCAGCGAAAATGCTTGTAAATTTCGTCATCTATATGCTTTGGGAAACCATTTGTGATCAGTCCAAGCTCAATATCGCGGTCAGACAGCCATTCAACAAATACAGAAAAATGTGGCCAAAGGTTTGGCTGACCTCCACCTGACAATATAAGCCCACGCAGCTTTATGTCTGATCCAGTCAAATCACGGTATTTTTCGTTATATTCTGGGAAATGCTCTTCATTGAAGAGCCTTTGCTTTTCATCAAGATCAATGACGAATTTCTTTGCCTCGTCGAGGGATATTGCATCCTTCCGGCTTCTATTAATCGTGGAACAGAACGAACATCTGGAAGCACAAACCTGATGTAGTGTCATGGTTGCCCGAATGATTGAGCCAAACCCCGTATCCCTGAATTTCTGAAAGATAGGCCAGTGGGTAGACAGCTTCTGTCCTGTGCTCGTGTAATTTTGTTCGCCAATTGTACGCTTGTGTCTGATTTGACGATGAGTAATGTCGCCATTTAGCGGCATGTTTGTGGATGGTTTGTCGACATTGTTATCGATATAGAGACCTCTTGTAATGCCCTGACGAATTACGTTCGACAGGACTGCGTCAACATTGCTATCGGTTACTTCATATTTTTCATACTGGCCCGCAGTATTTTTTTGAAAGTAACTATTGAGGTTCGCAATATTTTTTGGGTTCACCTTTGATTTTGCGACAATCCGTGTTTTTGCCCCATCCGAAACGACCTCAACGCTGTAATTGTCGACAGTGTCATACATTATTTGACACTCCGATCGGCCATGCGGGGCTTCAAAACAAACTGACAATTGCCCTTATGGTGTAACGGTAGTGCTGCCTCTTTGATTCCCTCAACTTTATGGCGAAGCTTTTCCACCAAATAGCCAGATGAAGTAAAAAACTCGCACCACCAATCTTCGTTCTCTGCAATTATATGGCTCGCATCAAGCTCGTAATCAGGGATTCGATACCTACCCGCATCTCCAAGCGGCACCAGCACGTAAAGCTTTATCCCCAGCCTAGAAGCATCACAAAGAGTTTCATGCAGCACAAAAGGGTCAATATGCTCAAAAACGTCCTTAGCAATTAGCCAGTCAACCTTCAAACACCCAAGCTTTTCAATAGCTTCAGGCAGCGTTTCGTTTGTCAAATGATGCAGTTTTTCTCGGACAAGAGTATCGGAATGGTTGATTGCGTATTCCGAAACATCGAGACCAAAAGCCTCAACCCCGTTTTGAATCAGCGCTCTTACAAGATATCCCCGCGCGCAGCCGTAATCCAAGACAACATCGCGTTTGGTAATCCCGGTGAATTTACAAATAGCCGCTGCAAGTGGCTGCGTAAATTCTGGAAGCCAACGATAGTCCTCGTAAAGGCTCTTTTTAAAGCGCTTACCATGCCTGAAGTAATTCTCATCAAAAAAGGAATGCGGCTGTTGAAATTCAGTACGTATGCGGCTTGCATTAGCCACCATCGGCAATTTGTTAGAATTAAATAGTTGAGTTTTGATTGTAGAATTCATGGCTGCCCCTAATCGCTGACTGCGATAGTTTGCAAGCTTCATGCCAGATTATAAATGAGTGCGCCCTGATCCGGCTCAAAGCCAGACCTGGAACTCAGTTAGCAATCGATGGGGGCGCATAGGGAAAACAAAACGCACTGTTGTCCAGCATCCGTTAATTCCAAATTGACCCACGTGACATCAACAACGCTGAGATCTTTTCGCCTAACCATTTGGGATTTTCCAAAATGCCTTTGAAATTCACTCCAAGTCGCGATACGGCATTGGTGAATCTCTTCTGGAACCCGCCGGATGACTGCGCATCTGATGCAGGATATTGCAGATTAAGTATGGCCTGCAGGCTCCGGTTGTTGCCGGTCCCATTGGCATTTGCCCTGATATTGAATTTGTCATCAGCATCAAAAGTGCCATCCAGCTCGAGCGCACAGCCAGCGGCTGTGGCTCTGTTGTTCGCATCAAGCGTTCGCGTAGCCACGGATGTTTGCGTTTCCACGTGCAAGATTTTGATCGTCTTTGCCGCCGCGTCCTTTACCCTAATCTCAAGGTCACGCATCAGAATGGGCGCGCCTTCCGGCACCTCGTCATACTGAAGAGCAACTCGCTTTGCGCCAGCGTCACCGGGAAAGATGATCAGCTCTTCTTCAGGCAGATCACGAAGGCCGAACCGCTGGTTTACAAGGCGCTTGGCTGAGGCGGTAATCAGAGGCACATCTGAAAGCGTTTTGACGGATCCACCTGTGGTGTTTGGATTGATGGTGGCTGTCCTACTCCCAGATGAAATGTTGTCGCCAGTTCGCAGAATGTCGATTTTGCTTCTATCATGGACCGTTAACGTCACCACATTGCCTGAGACACTGGCAGTAGCGACGCCAGACATACTGGCACCGCTCGTCACATTTTCAGATATGGCCTCATTGATCGCGGTCGCGATCGCAGTGGCATCTCCCTCCGAGACGGCAGCACTGGTATCAATCTGCTTTTCGTCTGTCGCTGCGGGTCCACTGTCCGGCTTGTCATCACAAACAAAAGAAAGATCGTATGTATCGTCTTCACTGAACGTCAGCGTTATTTTGTTGTTTTAGGTGTTGGATCCCGTTCCGTCCACAGTAACGCTTTCATCCAGAAGGCTTTTATCGTGAACAGTTGCGTAGACACTCCTGCCGTCTCTGACAAGCTCATAACCCGGCCAGAAGATCATGTTCATTTCCTGCATGGGTTGTTGCAGGGGATCGCGCGTTTAGAGAGCCAGGGATAAAACCCGCTTGAAAGAATGGGCGGCGGTGCTGTTCAACGGGTTCTTTCAGTTGGAGGAGGGGCAGGCAACGAAACCTGGCGGCTGATAAGGGGACGCGAGATATGTGTGCCTGTTGAAACCGCCACGTGGGATCAGGCCAGTATAGGCGCGGCGCTGCTTGCGCTTCGTGAAAATTGAAAATACCTGGTTTGCAGGAATTGGTGACCTAACCGATCCCGCACTGATTCATCTTGTGACAGCGTCACAAAATTCAGATACAAATGACGGTGGTTGCGTGTCTCCGCAATCAAATTTGATTACACACTTTCTAACACACCTAAATTATGCGCTTATAGATCATTGAAATTAAATATGAAAAGTTAAAGCAGTTTTATCATAATCCGCGTGTCGGTGGTTCAGGTCCCTCCTCCACTACCATCTCTCAGATTAAAATTAGCAATTGCATCAGTGCCTTATCATTAGTCATAACCTAAATGTGGTTCATTCAGATGATATTGACTCATGCCATATTGTCAAAGTCTCCTTGACAGAGGTGTGGACGGTGTGTGACCGAAATTGATCGCGTGGGTTCCATATTCAAGGTAAAGACACCGCCAGTGGGGGAAGGCAAACACCGTTTTCACAGAAGGGGGTGAAAGATTAGGGTTGTTGTTTGTTGTTACTCGAGATTAAGGAGATAGTGGTAAAAAAAAGTAACAGTGGATTTTGCTCTCCTTTGCTAGATGCATCTTCACCACAGGTTGATGATGTAATTCGTATTGCTGACGATACACTGCGTAGAAATGGTCGAATTCAAACCGAGCATGGCTGAGGTTAATGTTTGCGGCAAATTTAAATGTTAAAGCTATTTTGCCTGACGCTTGCGCGTAATTATTGGCTTTGAGTTTGGGCTTGGTAGGCAAAAGCGTGGCTCAGGAAAAAAGGGTTTAATCTCGTTTATGCGTTGGATGGGAATTTTTTGGGATATACGAGGAGACGGGTCGCGCTTACTTAAGCGCGAGCAAAGTAATTGAGATCTCGCCTTAAAATTGTGATATGACCGCTAACCAGACAGTTCTTATTGACCCATCAAACTTAGATCAAAATCTGATAACTTATTCTTCAGCCTTGGAAACCAATTCAGATTTCCAAATCGGTGTGAAAAGGTGCTCAAAGGGAAACTATTTTTTTACAAAATGGAACAACGAAACAAGGTTCGATCTATAAATTATTTTAGAAATGTTGAAGTGCTAAGCTGTTTTTGTTTCTAGCTCTCTCTGATGGAGGGGTTGAAATGCATTACGATTAGTTTCATCTTTACTGCCATACTGAAATATATAATGTTTTAATTAAGTTGATATACAAATGATAGGAAGCGAATAGTTTACATGGATCCTTCAAACAACGATGACATGGATTTGATAGATTTTTTTCTGCTGATTTGGGACGGCAAGTGGATTATCGCCGCAATAACATCGCTAACCATTTTACTTGCAAGTGTTATTTTTAGCTTCACAACTGATAGATATGCGTCAAAGCTGGTTTATGCTGTGAGCAACATTCCACTTGACCGTGACAACAATGTGGCAGCATCAGATTTCCAACAAATTTTTTATTCGGCAAGCGTATTTAAAAATTGGAGGGAAGTTAATACAAAAACACTGTTAGGTTTTGAAGATTTTAGTGCTACCACAGTTGTGGACGGACTCGAGTTTTCGAGATCTCAGAATGATAGCTTGTTGGCATTTCCGCCAATGCAGAAAGGCAAAACTTTTATTCTAGCAAGGACTAATGAACTTTCTATCTTGGACGAGACTTTCAAATACGCTAACTACGTAAACGACTTATTGACAGATAAGTACCGTGGTGATGTGGAGAAAAACATTGAAAGTATAAGGGGTTACCTTACAAATTCGGCGTCGCCAAGCGCGGATTTGGTAAAAGAGTTGTCTCACGCTGAGAGGTTTCTTGTGTCTTTAGATAATGGCGCAACGGTTTTGACTATCCACCCCCCGACAATACCTACAAAAGTTTCACTCCAAACAGAGTTAATGTTCGCTATGTCGATTATTTTAGGAGTGATAATAAGCTTAACATTCATTCTTTGCCAAAATAGCATTCGCCAGCGAAAACGTCGTTCGAATTAGATTTAGGAAGCTTCTGATCTTTTGTATTATTATTTGTATTCGCAGGTGACATCGTAGCTTCTTGAGTGATTAAGAACTACTTGATTTCTGATCAACACTGTCAAAAAGTGCATATTTTATTGAAATTGAAAAGTGTGCGCGGGGACCTAAACCATATTAACAGCGCTTGCGGCTGTTCAGAGAAGTATCTCAACACAGGGGTTTATTGCATTCAATTGTGCCACTATTTCGTCTTGATATGCTCCTGCCCTCACAAGCACAACGGCGTCTTCAATATTAGCAACAATTGTGGGAGAGGCGACCTTTAAGTTTGTTCCGTACAAACGTTGTTGCTGTTTTTCAGGATCGTTATCTAAAACTGCTTTGATTAGTGAATTGTCTAACCCATTAGTTAGGTAAAACTGAGAAAATATATGCGCACCAAAGAGAAAAACGTTTGATTGTTTATAGTGCAAGGACAACAAGCTGTTGAGATCGTCTACCTTGGTTTTTTCTGTTGCAAAAAAGCTTATAATATCATCGATGTGCTTGGTGTTTTTATATTCTGCAATTTGTGGATTTGACGTTTTTTTACATGCGTAAAAAATACTGTGGTCCTCTAAAAAGTAATCTTTACGGTCGATAACAAAGCCATTTTTCTTCAACAGGAACTCTATCAAGTCCTCTGGCAAGTAAGTAACATGTTCAAAGTTGAGCGCATTGACATAACCATTTTTTATCATTTGCTCCATGTTTGGCAGTGAAAATATCATTACACCCTTATCAGTTAAAGAGTGGTGAATCTTCTTCAGAACAGCACTGTGATCGTAAAGGTGCTCAAATAAATGAGAATGTAAAATACAATCCTTTTTATCTAATCTCGTGTTTTCATGAAAAAACTCACTGTGTATTGTTACCCGCGAATCTGGACTCTTTTTTGCGTTTGGTTCATAAATGTCCCAACTGGAAAAGTCTTTAAGCTTTGCATAGTTCTGACTTAAAATACCATGTCCTCCACCAATTTCGCATATATTTTTAGGGCTATATGTGGAAATAAATTCAGAGAAATGGATATGATGTTTTTTCCAAGTACCACCAATAAGGCCAGAGTTGTGTGACTGTGAGTACAGTACATCGAGCGGAATTCGTGACATTAAATGAATAACACCATTTTTTGTGGCGCCCCAATTCATTTCATTGAATTGGTCAGCTTCTTTATTAGAGGTGGTTGTACCCATGAAAATTGGCTGTCGGCCCATCGAAACGATTTGGTGCAAGTCGTCTCCAGAAATTGGGCAATGCATTATGTTACTCATAACTCACAAATTCACTTATCTTTAGCTGATTTAAATAGGAAGACTACGTCGGTTGGTTTGTTGTTTAAAGCATCTCCGAATTTATAGATTTTAAGCTTAGCATATCTTGAAGTTCTCCCCTAACGTTTAGATAAGCCACTCGGTTCTTTTTTGTAATATTGTTTGTGAATGAAGTTCGGATTACTTTTGCGGTGGGGTAATTTATTTACTTCGATATAAACCCACATTTAACAGAGAAATTTTTCAAATACCCGCTTTGGTGCTCTCCCAAAGTCTAATTAAGTTGTTCAAAATTTGAGAATTCCAAAGTTCTAACTATTACCAAAAGACATCGCATATTTCTCTCAAATATTAGCTGGCAACTCTGAGGGTGGTAGTATACAAATCGCGGGAGGTACCCGCGCAGTTTTCATGAGTTCCTCTCTAACAACCACGTATGTTAAAGTGTCGAATCAATAGCTTTTTGGCATCTAGGTTGATAGGGTTGGTTTTTTTAAAGGAGGAAGACATTGATTTACCGCGCCGAGATTGATGGCTTGCGGGCTTTGGCCGTTGTTGCTGTTATCTTGTTTCATGCTGGGTTAGAAGCATTTGAGGGTGGTTTTGTTGGTGTTGATGTTTTCTTTGTTATTAGTGGGTATTTGATAACAACCATTCTTATTAAAGATATTGAGAGCAATCGTTTCAGCTTTATTGAGTTTTACGAGCGACGATCCAGAAGAATATTACCAGCTTTGTTTTTCATGATGCTTGTTTGCATTCTATTTTCTTGGTTCTTGATGCTGCCAAACCAAATGAAAGACTTCTCACAAAGTATTCTTGCTGTGAGCTTATTTGTTTCCAACGTGCTTTTTTGGGTTGAAAGTGGCTATTTTGAGGGCGCAGCAGAGCACAAACCGTTGCTCCATACTTGGAGTTTAGCTGTTGAAGAGCAATATTACTTGTTGTTCCCAGTCTTTCTGTATGCAACTTGGCGGTTCGGAAAAAACTATGTCTTTTGGATAATTGTTTTTGTTTCTGCCGTTAGTCTATTTTTTAGTGAGTGGGGCGCACGTCATATGCCCAGTGCCAATTTTTATTTAGCGCCTGCGCGAGTTTGGGAGTTGCTAGCAGGCTCAATCACCGCATTCTTGTTGCAACGCACAGGCGTAAGAAACAATAATTATTTATCCTTAATCGGGATAATAGCAATCCTTGCTTCGATTTTTCTCTATGATGACGCAACCCCGTTTCCAAGCTTTTACGGTTTGGTGCCAGTCGTTGGGACTGTATTGCTAATTATATTTGCTAGCGAAGAGACTGTGGTAGCCAAGCTACTTCGGACAAAGGTCTTTGTAGGTGTTGGGCTAATTAGTTATTCCACGTACCTATGGCACCAACCATTATTAGCCTTTTTAAAAATTACAGACGTTAATGGCGGCTATATTAGATTTTTGGCTGTTATTTTAGCCTTGGTTTTGGGTGGGTTTAGCTGGCGATTTGTCGAAAAACCATTTCGAGAGAAAATGAAAGTTTCACGCGCAAATTTTTTTGGTCTTACCTTGGGGTTTGTTTGTCTTTTCTCGGTCTTCGGCCTGGCTGGTCATTTGACTAATGGATTTGATATGAGAGTAGCCAAAAATATTCAAGACCTAGTAAAGTTTCCTGATCAGCAGGATGAGATTGCCTATGCTGCTTGCGCGCCGATTAAAAAATTCCGCAAAGAGGACAGGTGTGTGCTTGGTGATAAAAAAAACATAATTGGTGCGCTTATTGGGGATAGTCATTCTATTATGTTGTGGGAACCATTACACCAAAGGTTAGAGAAACTAGGCATTGGTGTTTTGTCATTCAGCGGCGCTGGGTGTCCTCCAGTACTTGATGTATACCGTAGAGATAGGCACAACTCTTGTGTAAAAAGTAATCTGGAATCCTATAAGTTTGTTCGGCAAAACCCCAACATAGAATTCGTTATACTCTCAGCACGCTGGACCCTTTATGTCGAAAGGGAACGATTTAACAATCAGGAAGGCGGAGTAGAAATGGGAACTGATGTTTTTGTCGATGTTATTCAAGATGGCGTTGAACAAGTGAACGCTGAGGCTGAACGTAAAATTAAAGTTTTAGGAGCTATAAATAATTCGATCAGCAATTTGTCTCAATTTGGTAGAAAAATATATGTAGTTTACCCTGTTCCAGAGGTTGGGTTTAAACCAAATGAAAGGCTCGCTAAGAATTTGCATTTTAAACGCAATTTAAGCATCACACATAACTATGACACGTTTCTTTACAGAAACAGAAGAGTCCGAAGCATGTTTGATAAAATGAGAAACTCGGATGGGTCTATAATGTTTTTTGATATTTCGGACTTCATATGTGACAAATTAACGCGACGGTGCAAAACTGTTTTGGAAACTGGAGAGTTGCTTTACACCGATGACAACCATTTGTCGGATGTTGGGTCTGACCTCATTGTTGACGACATTATTGGCTGGATCTCGGATACTTATGAGTTTTCGCGATAATCATTTGAACGCTCGCTATTAAATTTTGGTTTTTAGGGAGTTTATTTTGGCATCTAGGTTGATAGGGTTGGTTTTTTTAAAGGAGGAAGACATTGATTTACCGCGCCGAGATTGATGGCTTGCGGGCTTTGGCCGTTGTTGCTGTTATCTTGTTTCAT
>Ga0115572_10001150_pt1 | contig 21766 bp, 16 predicted proteins | sample COGITO_mtgs_1206_FD_88681 | JGI IMG/M metagenome (GOLD analysis project Ga0115572, IMG submission 88681) | Pelagic marine microbial communities from North Sea - COGITO_mtgs_120607 | ecosystem: Environmental > Aquatic > Marine > Epipelagic | place: Germany:Helgoland, sampling site Kabeltonne... | reverse complement strand
TTTGAGGACAAGACGACAAAGCAGCCGATTTACTCTTCTTAGTTATTTTGGTTCTTCCTTTACGAACTAATTGTTGAATAGTTGGCATACTAAATAATTACTGTTTTTCGTTTATAATTAAACCTTTATCCCTTTTTTAAGGGTGGGCAAATGTACGATTATTTTCTAATTAAGCAAATATCAGTTAGTTATTTTTTGTAAAATGATATTTTTAATACAATTTATGCAGCAATTCATTTACTTTTGATACTAATATCAATCTATTTTGAAGATCAAAAACCTACTTTTTTTTATAACATATCTAATTTTGGTGTCATACAACAACATCAACTCTCAAAAGATATCATTAAAATTAACCTCTAAAAATAAGAAAGAAATTCTTGTTTTAGATAAATTAAAATACCAAGAAAAACATAAAGACTCCGCTTCATTATATGCAGAAATCTTAAAAACATCGAATTACTTAAAAAATATAGGTTACTTTACAAATACTGTTGACGAAATTAAAAAGATTGGAAATGAGAATATCGTTTTTTTTTCATTGAAAGATAAAATAGAAAATGTAATTCTTAAAATAAATTTAGAATCACGAATTTATTTTGAAAAAACAACAACGAACACTATTTCAATTCCAATAAAAAAATTAGAAAAAACCCTATCTCACATTTCAGATAAACTAAATAAAGAGGGTAGATCGTTTTCGACAGTTCAACTAAAAAACATATCTATTAAGGGTAAAACATTATTTTCAGATTTATTAATAAACAAATCCAAAAAAAGAAGTATAAACAAAGTGATTGTGAAAGGTTATGAGAATTTTCCTAAACCCTATTTAAAACATTACCTAAATATTCAACAAAAAACGATTATAAACAGACAAAAACTTAAGGAAATATCTAAAGCATCAAATACAATTCCCTTTATAAGAGAAATAAAACCACCAGAAATTTTATTCACAAAAGATTCTACCTTACTCTATTTATATTTTAACAAAAAACAAAACAATAGCTTTGATGGTAATATTGGATTTACTTCAGAGGAAGATGGAAGCATATTATTTAATGGAAATGTGGATTTATCACTCCATAATATTATAGATACCGGAGAAAAGATAGAATTATTCTGGAACAGTATTAGAGAGGAACAGCAAGAATTTAAAATAAGCTTTGAAAATCCTTACCTATTTAACACAAAATTTAGCCCTCAAATAAGTTTTTCTATTTACAAACAAGACTCTTCCTTTGTAAGTACCAAATTCGACTCAAAGTTATTTTACAGCATTAATCCTAAAACTAAATTCGCTTTAACCTACAACACAGAAGCATCAGAAAACATCAAAACTAATTTAGATAGCAATATAGAGTCATTTGATAATAACTTTTTGGGTTTTCAATTTCAATATCGCATCCCTAAAAACGACTTTTTCTTAAACTCCAAATTCAATTTAGAAATTAACCCAACTTTTGGGAAAAGAAATAACAAAGACAAAAACGAAACCGTTAATCAATTTAAAATTGAAACATCGTTGTCATACATATTGGATTTAAACTCAAGGAGCAGTATTTCTTTCAAAAATAAAATAGGGTATTTAAACTCCGATACCTTTATCAATAATGAGCTGTTTAGAATAGGGGGCGCAAACACAATTAGAGGTTTTAATGAACAAAGCATAATTACAAACGACTATAACTTCTTTAATATTGAATTCAGATATTTAACTTCAGAAAAAACTTTTTTTTATACAATAACAGATTTAGGAAGAATAAAATTAGACTCAAAAAGCAAAAATATTATGGGACTAGGATTAGGATATCTATTTACCACTAATAAAACACGCGTAAATATTAGCTTAGCAAAGGGCAATCAAAATACTGATTTAAAAGAAATTAACTTCACAATAAAATGGACAAACTTTTTTTAGTGAAAATTTAAGAATAAAATATAAGATTTGTATTTACAACAATAGAATAGTACATAATTATATCAATTCCTCATAATAATTAACAAGAACATAATAATTTGTTAATCTTTTTTGAGATTTTTATGTTAAAAAGTTGTCACATTAAGAATAATTTAAGACTTTTGGGATAAATTAATTCAAATAATTATACAATGAAGACAAAGTTTAATGGGATTTTAACGCTACTATTAGCGTTAGTCGTGCAAATTTCGTTTGCACAAACAAAGACTATTTCCGGTACAGTTTCTGATTCGTCAGGTCCATTGCCAGGAGTTAGTGTAATAGTAAAAGGTACTACAAGTGGTGCTGAAACCGATTTTGATGGTAATTATACTCTAAACGCAAAAGAGGGGGATGTATTAACGTTTAGATATCTTGGTTACAAAACTACTTCAAAAACTATTGGAGCATCTAGCACACTAAATGTTACTCTAGAAGAAGGCGGTGAAATTCTAGATGAAGTTGTTGTAACGGCTTTTGGTATTAAAAGAGAAGAAAAAGCTTTAGGTTATTCTGTTCAAAGTATTAAAGGAGAGGCAATGACAGAAGCAAGAGAAAGTAACATTACAAATGCAATTAGTGGTAAAGTTGCCGGGGTACAAGTAACTGGTACTTCTGGTAGTGTTGGTGCATCTTCAAGAATTGTATTAAGGGGTAACTCTTCTATTACAGGAAACAACGAACCGCTGTATGTTGTGGATGGTGTACCTATCAACAACAGTACTTTTGGTAGTGCTGGTTCTGGTGGTGGTGTAGATTTACCAAATGGTGCGTCAGATATCAATCCAGATGACATTGAGTCTTTAACAGTTTTAAAAGGACCAAATGCAGCAGCTCTTTATGGACTAAGAGCAGGTAATGGAGTTATTGTTATTACAACAAAAAGAGGTAATCCAAACAAAAAGTTTGGTGTGTCATTCAACACAAACATAACTTTCTCTAATCCTTTACTTTTACCCGACTATCAAAACTCTTATGGACAAGGTGGAGATACTAACCACTTCGAATATGTAGATGGAGCAAGTGGTGGTGTTGGTGATGGTGTTGATGAAAGCTGGGGGCCTGCATTAGATGCTGGACTAAGTTTTGTACAATGGGATTCACAATTGACAAACAATGGAAACCCAACGCCATGGATATCACATCCAGATAACGTTAAAGATTTTTTAAATACAGGTGTAAATATCTCTAACAACGTTTCTATAACAAGTGGTGCTTTTAGGTTATCAATTGGTAATAGTGAAGAAAAAGGAATGGTGCCTTTTACTGAATTAAAGAAAGTATCTGTTGGTGTTAGTGGCCGTTTAGATATCGGAGATAAAATTCAAGCTGGAGTATCATTAAACTACTTTAATACTGATAGTGACAACATACCTATTAGTGGTTATAACAATGAGAATCCTTTCCAACAATTTATCTGGTCAGCTAGACAAGTTAATTTTACTGACTTAAGAGATTGGAGAAACTTCCCAAATGCTCCTGATGGAACAGCAGCAGCTGGAACACCGCTTAACTGGAATCACAATTTCCAAAACAATCCTTATTGGGTTTTAGAAACGAACACGAATACGCTTGAAAAAGATCGTATTATTGGTAATGTTGACTTAACATCACAATTAACAGATGATTTAACATTATCTACAAAATTAGGGTTAGATTCATTTAATCAGCGTACAACGAACAGACAAGCAGTTGGTAGTAACAACGCTCAAAATGGTTCTTACACAGAAAGAATTAGACGATTTGAAGAAATTAATGCTAGCTTTTTGTTAAGTTACAACAAAAGTTTAACAGAAGATTTTGGACTGTCATTAAGTGTAGGTGGAAACCACATGAACAGAACACTAGATAATGTTCGTGGTTCTTTACCAAACTTAGAATTACCAAATTTATACAGCTTATCTAACCTACAAACAGGTTCGACGGCAGTATTATCTAATTACCATACTGATCAGCAGATTAATAGTTTTTATGGTTACGGACAATTCTCTTACAAAGAAATGTTATTCTTAGATTTTACAGGAAGAAAAGATTGGTCTAGTATTTTACCAATACAAAATAATTCTTTCTTTTACCCTTCTGTAACTGCGTCAGTATTATTATCAGACGTATTTGAAGGTCTTAAAGAAAATAACGTAAACTTCTTAAAATTAAGAGGTGGTTGGTCTAAAGTAGGTAGTACTGGAGCATTAGGTGCATATTCTTTAAATCAAACTTTTGGATTAAGCAATTCTGGTTTTGGTAACCAAGCGAGCGTACCAAACACGCAGTATAATCCAAATTTAAAAGCAGAAACAGTTACCGGAGTTGAATTTGGTATTGATGCAAAAATGTTTAATAACAGATTAAGATTTAGTGCAACATACTATGACCAAGAAAGTAACGATTTGTTAGTTCCTATCCAAGTATCAGCAGCAACAGGTTTTACAAATGTTTGGGATAACATCGCAGACATGAGTAACAAAGGTTATGAAATTCAATTGGGAGGTACAATTATAAAAAAGCAAGATTTTACATTTGATATTGATGTGAATTTTGCTCAAAACACAAATGAGGTAACTTCATTAGGAGGATTAGATTCTTATATTCTAGGAGGACAATGGGGTGTTAGTTTAGAGGCAAGACCAGGTCAGCCATATGGTACTTTGATTGGTAGAGATTTCGAGAGAACTTCAAGCGGTAATGTTATTTACGAAAATGGTTTACCTAAAATTTCTGACGACCAAGTAGTTCTTGGAAACATTGCACCAGATTGGACTGGGGGAGTTAATTTCTCTGTAAACTATAAAGATTTTAGTTTTTCAACTTTAGTAGATGCTAAAATTGGTGGAGATGTGCATAGTATGACATACTCTTGGGGTAGATATGCCGGAACATTATCAGAAACAATCCAAGGACGTGAAACTGGTATTATTGGAAATGGAGTAATGTCTGATGGAAATGGAGGTTTCGTAAAGAACAATGTACTTGTTTCTGCAAAATCTTTCAACCAAGCGTCTTATTCTAACTCTATTGAATCAAGTTCTATTTTTGACGCTTCTTATGTAAAACTAAGACAAGTATCTATCGGTTATACCTTACCAAATAGATTCTTAAACAACTCAATAATTCAATCATTAAAATTCTCTGTAGTAGGTAGAAATTTAGCTATTTTACACAAAAATGCACCACATATTGATCCTGAAACAGGATTTAGTAGTTCGAATGGTAACCAAGGTCAAGAATTTGGTCAGTACCCATCAGCTAGAAATATTGGTTTCAATATTAACATGAGATTTTAAATAAAGCAAATAGAAACATTATGAAAAAATTAAATATAATAATATATACTTTTTTAAGCTTTATCCTAATGACAGGATGTGATAGAGGCTTTGAAGAGTTAAATTTAGATCCGAATGCCTCCACAGCGGTGCCAGCGCACCTATTGTTGGGAGGGCCACAAAGAATATACATGAATTCAATGTACGGTGCACAGGCAGGTGGAGACATGGGCGCATGCTGGTCTCAGCACTGGTCAAAAGTTCAGTATAATGATGAAGCACGTTATGTGCCAAGAAGAGGAGTTATTGATGGTATCTGGAGTACTATGTATGCTAGTGTTATATCAGAATCTAAAGCGATGTACAATTTAGCGGAAGCCGAAGGTAACAATAGCCTTATGGGTGCTGGTTTAGTTATGCAAGCAGTTGGATACCAAACCTTGGTAGATTTTTACGGACCAATACCTTTTACAGAAAGTATTGATGGAAATATTCTACAACCAACATACGATAGTGAAACAGTTGTATATGAAGGAATCATTCAAATGCTAACCGATGCATCTGCAATGTTAGCTTCAGGTAATGGAACAATCACAAGTTCTTCAGACCTATTCTATGGAGGTGATGCTTCTAAATGGGTTAAATTAGCGAATTCACTGAAATTTAGAGCATTGATGAGAATTTCAGCTACGAGAAACGTGGGTGCAGAATTACAAGCATTGATGGGTAAAATGTTTACCTCTAATGCTGATAGTGCACAACTTACTTATTTAGAGGCTGCACCTGATGCAAACCCTATTTGGGAGACAATTGTTGACGGAAACAGAGCAGAATACAAAATAAATTCTGTTTTAGTAGAGGCGATGACAGCATTAAATGATGATAGATTAGCTGTATATGCAGGAGTAAACGCTTCAGGTTCAATTGTTGGTAAGCCTTCTGGTTTTGGAGCTCAAACTACTTTACCAAATGAAGGTTTGGGATACACATACGCAAATATTTCGCCATTAGGTGCAAAATATTTAACGGCAACACTACCGGGTGTATTAATGTCATATTCTCAATTGTCATTTTTAATTGCACAAGCTGCTAATGAAGGCTATATTTCTGGAGGAATAACTTCAGCACAAGATTGGTATACTGAGGGTATTAAAGCGAGTTTCGAATTTAATGGTGTTAGCTCTACTGCTTATTTAGCTCAAGGAAGTATTGGTTTTAGTACACAAGCCGATGGTAGAACAAAAATAGCAACACAAGAGTGGATTGCTTTATTTGGACAAGGTTTTGAAAGTTGGACAGAATGGAGGAGAAATAAAATTCCAGTTCTAGCACCAGCTGCAGAGAGCCTTCTAGATCAAGTGCCATCTCGTTTATTCTACCCTACAACAGAGCCATCTCTTAACAAAACAAGTTATGATGCTGCAGTTCAAACATTGGGTGGTGATAATTTAACCGCACCATTATTCTGGCAATAATTAATTTAAAAAAACATAAAAATGAAAAATATAAAAATATTATCAATATTCTTTCTATCACTCACACTTGCTTTTACATCATGTGATGATAGTAAAGAAGAATTAGACGTCGATTACAACACGAATTCCGAAGGGGTTATCACCACATTAGCTGGTACTTCTGGAAAATTGTTGGGTAATGCAGTAAACCCCTCAGATTTGGAAAATTCAGAAGTAGTTCTTGAAGATTCTAACGCCGAATTAGACATTAAATTATCTATACAACCGGGAAGTATTGCAAATAATGTAACCAAATATGAAATAGTAAAAATGTTCAATGGTGCAAATGAAGTCGTAGTTGCAGAAACGACGAGTTTACCTTACATGATTTCATATACAACAGTTGCGGAATTTATGGATGGATTTGGTCTTAGTGATTCTGTTTTAAGAATTGGAGATCAAATAAACTTCAGAATAAAAGTTTATACAGCTTCTGGAAATGTTTTTTATCAGGGTCTTGGGAGTAGTAAATATGACGTAACTATAAATTGTGCTTCAGATTTGGCAGGGGCTTATAGTTTAGTTGTACAAAGAGACAATGGACCTGATGTTATTTTTGCTAACGAAATTATAACTGAAGTTAGTCCAGGTTACTATAAAACAACATCGATTTACAGATGGGCAGTAGGTTCTATAGCGCCTGATCAAGGATTTAACTTTAATGATGTTTGTGGAACATTAAACGCTCCAGAACAAGGATTAGCTCAAGGTTATTACTCAAACAAAGTCTATAGTTTTGAGGATGGTTCTGCAGATCCAGCTACGGGTACATTAGTAATCAAATATATCGTAGAATTTGGTAGTGGACCAGTTGAAAACATTGCAACGTATACTAAACTTTAAAACAGAAAAAAATGAAAAATATTATAAAATACATGTGTCTTAGCTTGTCATTTGGAATGCTATTAACATCATGTGAAGATAATGATTATACTGGTGCTTCTGCATTAGAATATAATTCTTCAGCCATAACAGTTACAAGTTCAGAGGCGTCCTACACTATTAATGAAGCCGATATAGATGAAGATGATCCTACAACTTACACGGTAACGTTATCAGCAAGTATTCCAGAAGCTACAGTTGTAGATGCTTTTGTGACTTTTTCACAAACTGACGGAACTGCAGATGGAAATGACTATTCAGTTGGTAAAATTAAAATTCCTGCAGGATCTACCACAGGTTCAACAACAGTTGAGGTAAACTATACTGGTGAAATAGAAGGAAGCGAAAGTTTTACTCTTATGGCAAGTACCAATGGTAACTTTACAATGGCTAGTGACTTTAGCGTAACTATTAACATTGAAGATAAAGTTAATGATAAATTAGAATTTTCTACAACATGGGCTGGATCAACAACTATTAATATTGCCGGTGCAAGTGGTGTAGAAATAGATTTTTGCGCTATTGATATAGATGTTCTATTACTTGATAGTACAGGATCTTTAGCTGCCTACCTTGGGGCAACCGGATCTTGTACCGAAGAAGGATCAATATCTGACGTACCAGATGGTACATACTATGTGGCATTAGATGTATATGAAAACGATTTAGCAGCTTATGGATTAACAGATCCAGTACCAGTTACAATTAATTATAATCAAGAACATTTTATGTCTGGCACTATCATTAATACAGAAATTAACATGAGTTCTCCAACAGGATTGACTGTGGCGGCCATAGTTACTAAAAGTGGATACGACTACACAGTGGTTCCTTTTTAAGATAGTAATAATTAAAAGATTATTGAATAATTTAAAATACCTCTGTATATGCATGCAGAGGTGTTTTTATTAAAAAATTTTACGATGAAAAAAATAATAATACCCATAACTATATTAGCTTTAAGTCTATACTTACTGCATAATTTTAGTAAAGATAATAGAACAAGTTCTATTGATGCTATTAAGAAAATTCACAAAAAAAATATAGATAATAATCCGTTTAAAGAAACTTTAAAGTTATCTAAAAGCGAAAGAAAAAGTTTAGGATTAACTCCGAATAAATACAATGAAGAGCAATGGATTCTTAAAATGAATCCTCAATTAGGTAGGCCTACTCCGAAAAAACTAGCCGAATTACAAAAAGAATTAAGACAAAAAAACAAGTATCAATCAAGAACTCCCGGTGATGCCACTGATAATATGTGGATAAACAGAGGACCAAGCAATGTTGGAGGTAGAACAAGAGCGATGATGTTTGATCCAAATGATCCTAGTGATAATACTGTATTTGCAGGAAGTGTAAGTGGAGGTTTATGGAAAAACAGTAACATTTCAGACGAAAACTCCATTTGGGAAAGAGTAGATATTCCAGAAAATTTAGCAATATCAACAATTACTTTTGATCCTAATGATAAGAAAATCTTTTATGTTGGGACTGGAGAATCTTATGTTGGTCATACCGATGGTTCTGTAAATGGTGATGGAGTATGGAAATCTACAGACGGGGGAAGCACGTGGAATAACGTATTCGGTGGAAACACAGGTGATAGTTATTTTGTTTCTTCATCTGGTATTTCTGTGAATAATTCCGGTGTTACAACCCAATACTCATCCTTTCCGACGACAAATTTTGGACCAACAATTGACACAACAATTACAGGTGATTTTGTTTTAGCCAATGATAGCTCTGGCAATGCAACAGAAGCATGTAACTCTTTTGGTGCCGATGCTATGGGCAAAATTGCTTTAATTCGTAGAGGAGATTGCCAATTTGTACAAAAAGTTAAAAATGCACAAGATGCAGGAGCTATTGGTGTAATAATGATGAACAATGTTACTGGAGAACCTATACCAATGGGAGGAGAAGATGCGTCTATAACGATTCCATCTGTGATGATTTCTAAAGGAGATGGAGATATCATAGAAGCAGCTATGGCTTCAAGTACAATCAGTGGATCTTTAAATCCAGCAGCCGGTAATTTTACTGCTATTGTTGTACCTGGTGCACAACACATAAATGATATTAAAATTAGGAACATCAATGGAGTATCAGAAATATATGTGGCCGTTGCTGATGCAAGATATGGTACATCAAATGCTGCAACTACAATTGGTGGCTTATCCTATGGGTTGTATAAATCTTTAAATTCGGGAGCTACTTGGTCAGAGGTAAATATGCCCTTAACTGAGAATGGTAATAAGCATTGCCCAAATGATATTGAAATTGGCTCGGATGGTCAAATTTGGGTTTCGACAACAGAGAGTAAACTTTATAACGATGGAGGTGGAGAAATATTTTCTTCAGTGGATGGTACTAATTTTGAAAAAAAATATACTGTAAGTGATGGTGGGAGAACTCAGATAGCAATCTCGTCTACAGACCCTAATAAAATATATGTTTTAGCAGAATTAAATGACAATGGATCGGTAGTCATAAAGAAAACAACAGATGCCTTTACACTATCTTTCTTAGTAAGAAACAAAGCGTTACCAAATGACGCTGATACAGGTATCACAGCTGCCGATTTTACAAGAGGACAAGCTTTTTATGATTTACTCTTAGAAGTAGATCCTAATAATGATGAGGTTGTTTATACTGGTGGAATAGATTTATTCAAATCTGGAGATGGTGCTTCTAAATGGACACAGCTTTCTCATTGGTATGGCGGATTTAATTTCCAGGAAGTACATGCCGATCAGCATATTGCCGCATTTGGACATTATGATTCAAATAAAGTAATATTTGGAAATGACGGTGGTGTTGCTTATTCTGCTGATGGGGGTACAACCATAGCAGAGAGAACTAATGGACTGATAACCTCTCAATTTTACACAATAGCTGTAGCACCAACCTCTGCCTTTGATGGAGACTATTTTGCCGGAGGGTTGCAAGATAATGGTACACAATTGATTGAAGATGCGAATACAAATTCTTCTGACAACTCAACTGAGATACAGGGTGGAGATGGAGCTTATACATTCTTTGATCAGGATGGCACAGATAGATACGTAATAGGCAACTATGTGTATAATGGGAATATCAACCTTTATAACTTTGATGGTGATAATGTTAATATTAATAATGAAAGTGGCAGTAATGGATCTTTTATAAATCCGCAAGCCTTAGATTCTAATTTAGATATTTTATATTCTAATTACTCTGCAGGTGGAACAGCTATTATAAAACGATATGCAGGTATTAAATCTAGCAGCACATTAACCAAAACAGATCTAGTGGATGATCTTTTAACAACTTCACCTACTGCACTTACCGTTTCTACTCATACAAAAAGCTCTTCTACATTGGCTGTTGGTACGGTATTGGGTGATGTTCTATTAATAGAAAATGCAGAAAGTGCAACACCAACATGGACAGGCTTAGATCAAAACATGTTAGTGGGTAGTGTATCTGATATAGAGTTCGGACAAACAGAAAATGACATCTTTGTCACTATGCATAACTACGGTGTTAATAATGTCTGGTATAGTAACGATAAAGGAAATACTTGGAAAGCAAAAGATGGTAATTTACCTGACCTACCAGTAAAAACAATTTTACAAAACCCACTAAATTTAGAGGAAGTAATTATTGGTACAGAATTAGGTGTTTGGTATACGGCCAACTTCTCTAATGAAAATCCTACGTGGGAAACATCTTATAACGGTATGAGTAATGTTAAAGTATTAGACTTAGATTTAAGAGATGACAATATGGTATTTGCCGCTACGCACGGTAGAGGAGTTTTTTCTGGACAATTTACCGCAGAATCACTTAGCTTAGATACCAGCGCATTTACTGCTTCCGAAATAAAGGTATTTCCAACAGTTTCAAATGGAGAACTTTTTATAACATCAGCAAATAATATTGAAAAAACTGCATTAAATGTATTCAATATAACAGGCCAAAATGTTTATTCTAAAACAGTAAATATTTCTAATGATAAAACAGCTCTAAATTTAACTAGTTTAAAATCTGGAATCTATTTTATTCAGATTGGAAAAGAAAACCAAAATAAATCTCATAAAATCATTATCGAGTAATTCGTTTTCTCAATTTCATAATAGAAAACCACCAAAATAAATCTCTTTTGGTGGTTTTTTTATGCTCATTATTTAGCATACCTTTGCCACATGACAACAGAAACAACAAATATTTTCGGGCTAAGAGCGATTATCGAAGCAATTGAAAGTGGTTCGACCATCAATAAAATATATCTTCAAAAAGGACTTAGAGGCGAACTATTTTATGAACTTAATAAGTTAATTAAATCTGAAAACCTTACAACAAGCATCGTTCCTGTTGAAAAATTAGATAGACTATCAAAAAATAGCAATCATCAAGGAGCCGTTGCACAAATATCACCAGTTGAATTCTATGATTTAGAACAACTTATAGAGAAATCAATTGAGAGCGGTGCAACCCCTTTGTTTTTGCTTCTAGATCAATTATCTGATGTTCGAAATTTTGGCGCTATTATTAGAACCGCAGAATGCACGGGTGTGAATGGAATTATTATTCAAAAAAACGGAAGTGCTCCTGTAAACGCTGAAACTATAAAAACTTCTGCAGGTGCGGCTTTTAAAATACCAATTTGTAAAGTAGACCATATAAAAGATGCTTTGTTCTTGTTGCAAGCTTCAGACATTAAAACTGTGGCTGCCACAGAAAAAACAGAAGACTCACTATACGATGTAAATTTAAAACAGCCTATTGCTATCGTAATGGGATCTGAACACAGAGGTGTAAACCCGTCTATACTTAAAATGGTAGATTACAAAGCAAAATTACCATTATTAGGTGACATCGCATCTTTAAATGTTTCCGTAGCTTGTGGCGTATTCTTGTATGAAACCGTTAGACAGAGAATCAATTAAAAATTTTCTTCTAGCTTTTCAACTATTTCTGGTGGGGAAAAGTTCCCATTTTCGTCAAATAAATCGTCAAATTCTGTTTGCGAAAATTGATGTTCCTCTTTTACAATTCCTTTATTTCTGTATCGAATTGCAAAATATAATCCCACCAAAAATCCAGATAAATGTCCTTCCCAGGAGATACCGTCTTTAATTGGTAACACATACCAAATCATACTACCATAAAGAAATATAACAATAAAAGAAAGCGCTACTAATCTGTAGTGCTTTTTTATTATACCACTAAAAAAAACGAAACTAAAAAGTAAATAAACAACGCCACTTGCCCCAATATGGTAAGATTCTCTGGCAATACACCAAGTAAAAAAACCTGTGCATACAGCCCCCAATAATAGCACTTTATAAGCAACATCTCTATAAAAATAAAAAAGACTACTTAACAGCACAAATAAGGGTATGGAATTATTAAAAAGATGACTTGTATTACTATGTATAAAATGTGTTAAAAAAACACCTCTAAAGCCTTCAAGTGTTCTAGGAAAAACCCCATACTTATTAAAGTTGAAGTTAAAATTTATTTCAACCCAATAAATGAACCATATTGCGATTACATAGGTTATTGGAATTAAAAAAATTGATTTCGATTTTTTTAGCTGATTGTCATCTTTCATCTGACCTAAAAATAACAAAAATAGAACCAAATACAATTTATACAATTATTGACAGAAATCTTTGTTATTTTTACGAGATGAATGAACCTTTGGCAGAAAGAATTAGACCTAAAACGCTTAAAGACTATATTAGTCAACAACATTTAGTTGGTAAAAACGGTGTTTTAACTAATTTAATTAAAAAAGGCATTATTCCTTCTTTAATTTTATGGGGGCCTCCAGGTATTGGAAAAACAACTTTAGCTAATATTATTGCAGAAGAATCTGGCAGACCATTTTACACCTTAAGTGCCATTAGTTCTGGAGTAAAAGATGTTAGAGAAATTATTGAAAAAGCGAAAAAAGGCGGTGGTTTATTCACTGCAAAAAACCCTATTTTATTTATTGATGAAATTCATAGATTTAGCAAATCACAACAAGATTCTCTTTTAGGTGCTGTAGAAAAAGGTTGGGTTACTTTAATTGGTGCAACCACAGAAAACCCTAGTTTTGAAGTGATACCTGCCCTACTCTCTCGCTGTCAAGTATATATTTTAAATTCTTTTGATAAAAACGATTTGGTAGCCTTGTTGCATCGCGCCATGAAAAAGGATGTATTTTTATCAAGCAAAAAGATAACCTTAAAAGAAACGGATGCCTTATTGCAAGTGTCTAGTGGTGATGCTAGAAAGCTTTTAAACATTTTTGAATTATTAGTTTCTGCGGAGGATGCTATTGAAATTACAAATGCTTTAGTTTTAGAAAAAATACAGAAGAATACTGTAAGATATGATAAAACAGGAGAGCAACATTACGACATAATTTCTGCTTTTATAAAGTCTATTAGAGGTGGCGATCCCAATGGCGCTGTCTATTGGTTAGCAAGAATGATTGAAGGAGGTGAAGATGTTAAATTTATTGCGCGAAGATTACTTATTGCTGCTTCGGAAGACATCGGAAATGCAAATCCTACAGCTTTAATATTGGCAAACAACACCTTTCAGGCCGTTTCTGTCATTGGAAACCCTGAATCTAGAATTATTCTAAGTCAATGTGCTGTCTACTTGGCAAACTCCCCAAAAAGTAACGCATCCTACATGGCAATAAATAAAGCAATTGGACTAGTGAAATCTACTGGCGATTTATCAATACCATTACACCTAAGAAACGCTCCAACAAAATTGATGCAGGATCTAGATTATGGTAAAAACTATAAATACGCTCATAATTATGAAAATAATTTTATAGAGCAAGAGTTTTTACCTGATGAGATTTCAGGCACAAAATTATATGAACCTGGCAATAATGCAAGGGAAAATAACTTTAGAAAAACCTTGAAAGATAATTGGAAAAACAAATATGATTATTAAAATTTAATATCAAACTGTTTTACCACTAATTGATCATTCTCATAATATTCAGCAATCCAAATATTTTTGTTTTTAAACATAATTCCGTGTTTACCTTTTAGTATAAATACATCAATTAAATTTGTTTTTAAAATTTCAAAAACAATTGCAGGCTTTGTATTTACTAATTGAAACCCATTCGGTTTTACTTGGGCATATAAGGTTTCTATTGGATTTGAAGCGAGTTTTTTAACCACAACAGGCTCTTTTATCTCAGGAATAACTTTTGCTTGAATAGTTTTCTTTATTGGCAGCTCAACCCCACTCTCACTATTTTCATTGACCAAAACATCTTTTACCTCTGGGTTGTATCCGTATTCTATATCAGACATCGTGCTATATGCATTCCTAATAGCTTCGTGATATCCTTTTTTATAATCTTTCTCCTTGCTTTTACCCTCCTCTGACGAATAGACAACCTTACCATAACAGTCTTCTAATTCTATTTTATTTTTTACAACAAATAAACTAGAGGTTGATTTAACAGCAGCAGTTAAAGCTAAACATCTATTTTCTGACAACTCTGTAGGAAATTGTTCATTACTTAAAAAAACTGTAAACCCTTTTTTTTGTAATAAAAACTTGGTTAGAGAACTTGTTTGATATTGATCTTGTTCTTTTAAAAAATCGAACCTGTCTTGAACAATTATATATTTAAAATTATTGATTGCTGTATTTTGACTGTAAGCAGACATTGCTATAACAAGTAATAAGCTAAATACTATTTTTTTAATCATTTTAATTGAATATTATATTGATTCCTAATTGTAAAGAAATGCTATTTGCCGACGCAATATCGCTAAATTGCGCGATATTATCTATCATACCGTAAAAATTTATTTTTCCTATTTGGGCAGATAGAGCAGCCCCTATATTGTAGAACGAATAATCATCTATCGTATAGGTAAATTTTGCTTGTAATTTTTCTGAAAATGATTTTTCAAAGAAGCCCGTTAATGCCAACTGAGAAACTAAAGGCCTAAAAACAGAGTAAAGTTGCACTCCTAGTGCATTTCTATAAAAATCTTTGTAGCTATTATCATAACAACGTTTACTTCTTTTTTGACCAAAACTATATTTTATAGAGGTATTTAGTTTGGTAGGTCTCCATGAAATATATGAATCTTGATTCTCTCCATTAGGCACTTTTTCTGTAAAATCGTTTTCTAGATCGCTCCAATAGTTTATTGAATTATCAGGATTATAACCAAATTCAATACCATCAAACGTGTAACTTCCTTTTATTGAATAATTTTTAATATTTTTTTTATGATTCATAAAACCAAGATCTACAATACTTCCTGTAAACTCCAGTTGATCTGAAAGATGCAAGGTAAAACCAACATCGATACCAATACCTGAATTAGAACCCAAAAAAGTATTACCTAAATACGTTTTTGGATTATCAATATATTCATCATTGGCAACTACACCTGAGGTTCTTAAATTTACATCTAGATTATCCAAATAATGAGCATAAATATTATCAGCCCCATTCACTGTAGTAAAGGTTCCTGAATTGTTTGTGCTTTCTATATTTAATGCTGAGGAGTAAATTTTAAATCTTGCGCCAAAAGTAAATCTATCGCTAACTTGCCTGGTAATTCCGAGATGAAGAACCCCTAAAGCGTCTGCCTTAAATAATACTTGAGATACATCGAAATTTTTATTTAAATATTTTGAGTTCCCTTCTATTATTAAACTTAATGGATCTTTGGGTATATATAAAATTGCATCAATTTCTTGATAGAAACCAAAACTAACGTAGTTTTTATCATTTAATCTAAAACCTGCATTTAAAATTTCTATTTGAGTGTTGAGCTTAATGTTGTCTTTTGTTGTTAATTTATTTAAAACGGCAGAAACCTTATCGTTAATAGATCTATTATCAACAGTAAATAAATCTGAGACAGTAAAACCTGTAGCACCAAATTCAGCAGAAAAACCGGATAATAAAGGAAGACCAACATGAAATTTATAATTTGTTTCAGCACCTGGGTTTAAAAGTAAAGTTTGTGGAAGCTCAGCAAAGCCGTAAAGTAATTGCTTGTTTTGGCTAAAAGTTTTAACGGCCAAAACAATAAAAAATAAAAGCAGTAATTTTTTTATTTTAAACATTCACATAAATTTTTATTGAAGATTTAAATTCAAACTCTGTTTTAGCTGAAGCATCTAGAGGAACTGCAGAGTTATCTAATATTAATACTTTAATCTTTGTTGTGGTTTTTATATTTGGATTTGTGCTAACTTCTATCGTTTCATCAAACGTATAGTTCAAATTATTAGCATTTACTTTAAGATCATTAAAACGATGCGTTACATTCATGTTATCATCTAAAAATGATATTTGTATTGTTAAATCCCTATCAAACTCATTTTTTATTTCAACATTAAAATCTAATTTCAGTAATTTATCTCTTGCATAACTATTTTCTAAACCCCTAAAATCGGTTATATCTGATATTTCCGGTAGTTGCAAACCACCCTGATTAAAGAACTGTGGAGGTGAAATTGTAAAATAAGTCAGGGAAACCGTATATTCTGGTGAAATACTATACTCTTCTATCTGCGAGAAATCTAAGTTATTGACACACGATGCAATTACAAAAAAACAAAACAACATTGCACTTAATTTCTTGATTACCATGCGAATTATATTTATTTTAAAACGATATATGTTTAAAGATATTGTTTTATTTCGATAAGAGAGGTAACAGAAATGAAATTATTGCTTTTTATTATCTGATTTTCGAAATTACAATGAATGGCTTTCATACCAACTTTTAATGCTCCGTTAATATCAGCCTCTAAATTATCTCCAATCATAATTGAATTTTCTTTATCGGCTTTAGCTGCTTGTAAAGCAAAATTAAAAACTTTAGCATTTGGTTTTTTAACACCAACAGATTCAGATGTAACTACTTTGTCGAAATAATGATGGATTTTAGAATTAATCATTTTTTTACTCTGAATTTCTTCAAAACCATTGGTAATAATATGCAGTTTATATTTATCTTTTAAATAATCTAAAATTTCAAATGTGCCATCAAAAAGGTGATTAAAATCTGCTAAAAATTCTATGTATTGATTTGCAATTAAACCAATCATGTCGTCTGAAATAACGTAATTAATTACATCAAATGTCTTTTTTAATCTACCGTACCTCAGCGCTTCTTTTGTTACTTTTTCTTCTCTATACAATTTCCAATACTCAAAATTTATAGGCCTGTATACTTCTAAAAAAGAAGCTAAATCGATATCAATATTATTTAATAAAAAAACTTTTTGAAAAGTTAAATCAGAATTTTTTTCAAAATCCCATAAAGTATGATCTAAGTCAAAGAAGACGTGCTGTATCTGTTTCATTTACATTATATTTGAAGTCATAAGAATATGACCTTAATATGCAACTAATTTCTTTTTTAAAAAAAGACTTTGTAAAAAATGTATCAACATTAGCTACAGGATCGTTTATTAGTCAAGGAATTTTTTTTTTAATTCTACCTGTATTAACCAGGTTATTTGATAAAGATACTTTTGGTGTTTTCTTACTTTTCAGTTCTAGTTTGTATATTTTAAGACCACTTACATCCTTAAGTTTAGAACTTGTTATTCTTATTCCCAAAAGAAATAAAGATGCTATTAACTTGTTATTTACAAGTATTTTTATTGGTTTTATTTTGAACTCTTTATTATTAGTTATTATCTATTTTTTAAAAGATTTTATTCTATCTTATTTCAATTTAAAAACTTTAGCATCCTCAATCTATTTAATCCCTTTAGGTTTATTTTTATTAAACACCATTGAGATTTTAAACTACTGGAATAATCGTAAACATTTTTTTAAAAATATAGCTCTTGGTAATATTGAAAAATCAGTTGTAATAAATTCGCTTCAAGTTTATACTGGATTAAGCAGTTTTAAAAGTATCGGTTTAATCCCGGGTTATTTGTTAGGTCTAGGAGCACAATTTTTAACACTTCTTCTGTTATCGTTTAAATCTGTGGTAAAATATTTTAAACATGTTAATTGTTTAAGAATGCTTTATTTATTAAAAAAACATAAAGACATTCCTATTTTTAATAGCTTACTAAGTTTTTCTGATAGGCTATCAGCAGAATTACCCATAATTCTCATTGCAATTTATTTTGGAGTTGATGAAGTTGCTTTATATGGGTTGGCAGTAAAGTTTCTAAAAACACCTCCTGGCTTTATAGGTGAACCTTTAAGCCAAGTATTTTTTAACAAAGCTAGCAATGCATTTATTAAGAAAGAAAATCTATTTAAGCTTGTTGTAAAAACCTATAAGAATATCTTTATGTTAGGATTAATCATCTTTTCAATAATATTCGTATTGTCTTTCTTTTTAACTGATATTTTGGGAGAAAACTGGAAAAATACAGGTGTTTTTGTTCGTATTTTACTACCTCTAATCTTTCTGTCATTTCTTAACGCTCCAATATCGTCAATAATAACAATCTTAAAAAAACAGAAAAATATTTTAAGCTTAGATATTTTAAAACTATTATTGCGTTTCTGCGGGATATATATAGGATATAAATTTTACAACAGTATGACAATAGCTATTTTATTATTCTCGCTTATCGGCATAGCTTATAATCTATTTTTAATGTATTATTTTTTAAGTATTTCAAAAAAAATAACGCAATAATAACTCTTTTATGATTCAGTTTATTCCTAATAAAAACAATGGTTTTAAATGGCATACCAATAATAATGGTATTTATTTTAAAGGTTTTTTTTATGATGCTCAAAATAAAAAAATTGAAGCCAAAAGTGCAATTGATTTTTTAGATACAATAAATACTGCACAAGAATTTAAAAATGTATGTACTCCTTTAAATGGCATGTTTACTATAGTCATTATTAAAGACAGCCATTGTTATGTAACATCAGATTCAACAAGAGTTTTTCCTGTTTTTTATAAAAAAATTAAGGATTCATTTGTTTTAAGTGATGATATTAACCTTCTTATACCGAATGAAGAAATTAAATATGACTTGGCTGCTGAAAGAGAATTTAAAAGTTTTGGTTGTTGTTTAGGTAATAAAACACTCATTAAAGATGTTTATCAAATCCAATCTAGCGAATACATTATATTTAGTGAAGATCGAATTATAAAGAAAGGGTATGTTTTTTCATCGGCAACAGCAAAATACGAAAACAAAGAATATAATTATCTTAAGAAAACACTATTATTAAACTTTAAAAACTCGTTTGAAAGATTAATAAATTCTTTAGATGGAAAAACAGTGGTTCTTCCTTTAAGTGGCGGATTTGACTCTAGATTAATAGCTTCTTTTTTAAAATACTATAATTATAACAACGTTATCTGTTATACCTATGGCAAAAAAGGAAATATTGATATGGAGATATCCAAGAAAGTTGCCAATAGACTGAACTTCAAATGGCATTTTGTTGAATATACCGATGAATTGATTGACGGATTTTTAGAAACATCTATGTTTAAATCTTATTGTAAATCTTATTTTCATCACTCTTCAATGCTCTTCTTGCAAGAGTATTTTGCCGTAAAATACTTAAAAGAAAACAATTTAATTCCAGACGATGCTGTATTTATTCCTGGTCATGATGGCGGAGCATTAGCAGGGGGATATCTTGTGAAATTAATTCCTGAAAAAATTAGAAATAATCAAATTATTGCTAAAGATATTTATAGAAAATTTTTCAACCAAAAAAATAAAGTAAACAAATCTCATATAGATATTATTACCAGTATTCTTTTAAAATTTAATACCAATTACCCTGCGCTAAAACCTTACAGTGTTTATGAAGATTTTATTTTTAAAGAAATTTCTACAAAGGTTATATTTAATTCTGCAAATGTATATGACTTTTTCGGTTATCAATACAGATTGCCGTTTTGGGATAAAGAGTTATTAAATTCGTTTAAGGTGCTTGAACCAAAATTAAAAATTAATAAAAAAATCTATGTCGAAATTATAACCGATTTTTTTAAAAATTTCGATTTAAATTTTGAAACTGAAATGCAACCTTTACTGCTCAACGTAAAAATACAAAATATCAAAAATTCCTTAAAACAATTTTTTCCTTATGCTATTGTAAAGAAAAAACTTCTAAAAAATGACTGGTTAAATGCAGAAAAAATGGTTCGTGATTTAGAAGAGAGTTTAAAACAAAATAATTTAGAATATAATGATAAAATAAGATTTCATAATGATATTAATAAAGAATGGTATCTTTACTATTGTAAGAATCAAATAGAATAAATGTTTAAAAAATTAGATTTTTTATTTTTTGGATGGATCATTAATTGGATGTATCCAGAATATTATCGTCCAAAATATGACTATCAGCGATATTATATTTTATTTTTTCATTATTTAATTCCTCAAAAATTATTTAGACTAAACCCAAAAGTAAATTGGCCTGTTCATTTTACCTCTAAAGTTTTATCACCAGAAAATATTACAAAAGGTATTTTATGCGATCCTGGAGATAATCTAAATAATTACATACAAGCTTCTAACGGAATTATTTTTGGATCGAACATAGAACTTGGCCCTGGAGTTTCAATAATCTCATCTAACCATAAACAAGACAATTTAAGAGAACATGCAAAGGGAAAACCAATAACGATTGGGAATAATGTATGGATCGGATCTAATACTACCATTTTACCCGAAGTAAATATTGGTAATAATGTTATAATTGGTGCAAACTCTGTTGTTACAAAAGACATCCCGGCTAACACTATCGCAGTAGGAAACCCTTGTAAAGTAATTAAAGAAAAAGGAACATATAAAGAAGATTTCTCTAAGATAATTTTTAATAAAAAAACTCCTAAAAAGTTGGACGCTTTTTTAAATACTACTTCTTAAAAATTTTGAATAAAAAAGGAAGTCTATTTAATTTTATCTGTTGATAATTCAGTGAATTTCCTCCAAAACTTAAAAAGTATTTCGCTACAGAGGACATTGATGAGCCTCCAAAATTAAAAATATCAAAATCCTTATCATATTCCTGAATAGCTCTATCAATTAAAAAGGTATTTGCACCATTTTTTCTATTCTTAAAATCGGTAGAAGAAACTAAAATAGTCACTGTTTTTTTATGTTTTAAAAAGAAACCAGAGGCAACTAAATGATCATTATTG